>Ga0233426_10001678_pt1 | contig 19694 bp, 14 predicted proteins | sample SI_118_April2016_6_FD_179875 | JGI IMG/M metagenome (GOLD analysis project Ga0233426, IMG submission 179875) | Seawater microbial communities from Saanich Inlet, British Columbia, Canada - SI_118_April2016_10_MG | ecosystem: Environmental > Aquatic > Marine > Inlet | place: Canada: British...
GACAATATGGTTCATTTATAGATGAAACTCACGACAATGATGACGACAATAATGATGACGACAATAATGATGATGATCATGATGATGACGACAATAATGATGATGATGATGATGATGATGATGATGATGATGATGATGTAAATATGGATGAGGATGATGATAGCATAACAGTTGTAAGGAATTTTCAAAATAACGATACAGAAATAGACAGTGACACGGAGATAAATAGTGACGCGGAATCATCTGAAACTGCATCCATTACGTATACGGTAACCAATATGCACATCGAAAATAATAGTTACAATAATGATAATCGGGATACATATGCAGAAGAAGTACAAGCCGAATTACATTTCAATAATAACACGTTCGTAAACTTGCACAGAGACGAAAATGATAGACAAACTATATCATCACGTCCTTCTCCAGAACTTCTGAATGATATATTCGGTTACGACACAGACGTTTCTATTGATTTCGATGCAGCAGCTACACAAGGTCCAGGTATTCATACACCTTTATATGATGAACACTATGATCACGGGGATACTGTAGAATCTTTCAATCAGTATGACTTACATCAATTACAAGACAGAATAATAAATAGTCTTCCTCCATCTTCGCTGACGATTGATACAAATATTCAACCAATACAAACCGTTTTTAGACCGATTGATATGGATCGTATCAATGCAGTTACCCCTCATTATGATCGTATCAATGCAGTTACCCCTCATTATCCCCAGTTGACAAATTCGAACAACCACGATCAATTAGACTCAGATACAGATTGTTAACACTATTCCAAATTATAAAACAAATCACATTTATTATTTAATAAATAAAATTACTATTCATTTTTCAATTCTTTCCTTTAAAAAAATAATAAGTATAATTGATAATTATTTTTATTATTTTATATTTTATATTTTATATTTTATATTTTATATTTTATATTTTATATTTTATATTTTATATTTTATATTTTATATTTTATATTTTATATTTTATATTTATTATTTTATATTTTCCGAACATTATCAAATGTAGTATTATAATTTTGTCCTATTCTTATGTATTTTTTCTTTGCGTAAGCTTTCTGGTAAGATTCATTGCTATCAAAGATCTGTTCATTTTTATTCAAAGTGAGTGGCACAACTTGAAATGGTATACTTGAATCTGGTCCTAATATAAAACGTCTTATCCTAGGATATCTCAATAATTCATCTGCTAATTTATGGGTATACAGATCTTTATTCGTTATTTTATTATTACTTGACAAAAGGTTGTATTTTGTTACGTATATCTTTATATTTTTATCATGAGTTCCACCTTGTTGTGAACTTAATATATTCGCCGCATTTTCTATTCTATACGAGCTTATTCCTGAACTACTAATATCTTCCGCTTCTGATGATTCACTGTCTTTATCTTTCTTGGTATAAATTAAATTAAAACCTGTACTAATATCTTCGTCTTCGTCTTCGTCTTCATCTTCATCATCGGAGAATATACTATTATTCAGTTCCACCTTATTTAAATCATTAACATCACCGTTTACTGTATCCACACTTGAATCGTATATAGATATGAGTATTTTACTTATAGCAAGCATAGACGTTTTGTAGCCGCTTCTGTGATTTATTTTGTTGCTGTTATTTGTTTCATTCTTATTTAAATATTCAATAACACTATGCAATATTGACGTTCTTTCACTAAGTATTTCTCTACTATTTTCTGTACACCCTGTTAAACAATTTAATGCTGTCTTCATGGCAACTCTATAATTACTATACATCCTAGTCTCTGTCAATATATTCATGGTCTCCTTAATTCTTCTTGTATCGTAATTATCGGCATCTTTCAAACTATTGTCAAACTTATACGGATGATCACCAGAAGTATAGCTAGTACTACAAATGTTATTGATATTGTTGTTACTTATAGACGATTTACTTATTGATTCCAATCTTTTACCAACACATGGAATAAATAAATCCCACGATGTTACAAACAAGCCTATAATATATTTATTTTCTTTATTTATTACGCTACATTGAATTTTCATTCCTAGTTCTTTCACAACGTCTATTATATCTTCCAATTCATTCGTAGGAGGAAGATCATAGGTGCTGTCTATATTGTCATTTAATGGAACTGACGACGGGTAGCAAGGAATAAACAGATTCTTTTCGTTCTTTTTCACATCCACTCCTATTACTTTATGATAGATAGGGGACATAAAATATCGTGATATAGTCAATTTATTATCCTTATTGGATTTGATACGGCTTATACGGCTTTTCAATTCTTTCAGAACAAACGGTTTTATTATCGTGTTGTCTTTTCTTATAGTTGGTACACATTCGATTAATAATGATTGGAGCACATTTTTCTTTATTACAAACTTTAATAGATCACAATCACTCCCCTTCTTCAACCCTTTTGTGCTTATATTATAAAACCTTGTTCCATTCTTTTTTACTAACTTTAATATCAAATAAGAATTAATTGTTTCTCCATTATTGCTTGTGCTGTCGTGATCTAGTGATGAGTTATATAGTATATTAGGACATACCATATTATCTGATTCTATTATGATTATTTTTATTTGCATTACCTTTTCCATAAGATCCCAAACATAATTATATGACATGTCATTGTCATTGTCCTCAATATACTTTATATAATTGTTTTTGACATTTTCAATAGTATTACTGTCATTTTTTATCTTATCTATATTATCCATTTGTAACTTCGAAAATATTGTGAATAAATCCCCATTCTGTAAATTCAAAAAGTTCTTATTATCATTATCTTCCTCAATGTACTCTTTCATTTTATCTAATAAACTTATACTTCTCTTTGCGACGAAGCTATTCTTTTCTCCTTCCTTTATGCAATTGAAAATGTGGTCCATACAGGCTTTGAAGGTATTATTTTCCTTGCCTTTTATTGAATAAACATTTTTACCTTCTTTTGGATTCAGTAAATTAATAATTTTTTTGTTTGTCTCATCTATTATTTCTCTTGTTTCATTGTTAGAAGGTCCGTCTCCATCTAATTTTAATTGCTTTCCATATTGTGAATTTGCAGTTTTTTTTACCCCTTGATTTACATGTTTTTTCGATACTCCACAAAAATATAATGATGATTTGACTGTGTTGTATGTGGCTTTTGCATACAAAATGGTTGGTTTTGTATGTGTTTTATTTACTTTTGGTGTGTGCCCACAGAAGAAAATGAAGCAGCCTGAATTATCCCATTCTGTCACGTTAGTCGTTTTTTCTGAAACATTGTTATCAATTACAATACTTGTAATTGTGTATTTATTGCCTTCATCACGTGTTATCCGAAATAATTGTTTATCATGAATACGGATAAGCTCATTCGTATCTGTTATATCAAATATATTTTTACCATATCTGGTTGTATATGGCTGATTTTGAAAATTAGAACAGTGTGTGGAATACTCTTTTAAAAGCAGTGTATCTTTACTAAGTTTATCAGCGAAACTTCCACTCTTAGATTGAACCTCTATTACTGCTGTTGCGAAGCATTGACTTTTCGTATCGTCATTTACGTACAATATTATTTCTGTCGATTTACTCAAAGGTTTATTTTTATTAATATAAATCTCTTTATAGTCGCATCCTTTTTGCACAGATGCGAACAATGCATCATCCGCTTGGATTAATTCTCCATTTCCATATAAAATAGACTGGACTACATCAATTTTTACATTTTCATTTTTATCATTTTTGGTGTGTATCCCTTCCATTATTAAACAATCACCAACATTAAAACACCCTTTTTGATTTATAACTTTAATGGAAGACACTATAAATCTTCTACTTGTATTTCCTCCATCCATACCAAAGTCGTAATCATCATCACCATCATCATCACCATCATCATCTCCCGAAGATTCCTCTTCTGATGATTCCTCTTCTGATGATTCATCGTCACCATCATTCGAGCTAATATCCTCTTCCTCATCTTCCTCCTCATCTTCATCTTCATCTTTATCATCATCTTCATCTTTATCATCATCTTCATCATTACCATCGTTGTATGTATAATTATATTGTGCAGAACATAACCAATTCATAATATTCATATTGTTACTAGGAACCGTCTTATTCACAATATTATTGGACATGAATATACAATTCTTTTTCCTGCAAACCCTTCTGGATATAATTATGTTATTCTTTCCTCCGTTTTTCTTTACTTTTGGTTTCAATACAAGTTTATCCATTTGTACATTATCATCAAACACATCAATATTATTTAATGATTGCATTCCGAATTGTCCAATGGATTTCAAGTATTTCATACTTTTATTATATACGTTTGTACATTTTGTTTTGACTAGTTTATTAATATTATTAATTTCGCTACATATGTTTTCGTCTGTAGATGAATTCTTTTTTAATTTCTTACTTTTCCTCATAAACGCGTATATCTTCTGTTCTCCTTCAGAAGTAATAATGTAACATAAATCGAATCCTTCTTTATCAGTGAAAGGAATAAAAAATTGTACTTCATCTTTATTAGTAGATTGCTTTACGTTATTCAATACTTTTGGGTCAAATAAAGGTATTTTATTGTAGGAATGATCAAAATATTCGCAATAGGATTTTAGTTCAAAAGTGCCTTTATTTTCTGTACCTCCAGTTTCCTTATTTTTGGATTTTTCTAATGAGGAACCATAAACAAACTTTATATATGGAATTTCTTTATCTGCGTTTATTGTGTGAAATAGATTCTTCAAATCAATGTATACTGGATATTTTGGTGGAACAGTAAACGAAAATAACTTTATGATGTAGTCCGTAATATTCATATTTTTTTTTTTCATTTCTACAACATCAGGCATAATGCTCTGCTGGATTGTTGTCGTATTTTCCGTTTCTTTATGGTTTGGAAAGTATATAACATTCATTTCGTCCTTATTGTATTTGTATGCATGAATCTTGTTTTTGTAAATATTTCCGTAATCTATTATTCTTTTCGATTTTGATGGTTTTGAAGTTGCTCCATCATTGGGAGAGAGATTCATTAAATCATTGGGACAATATGGCAAATAAGTGTTAAAATTTACCCCCATAGGTTGTTTCATAATATTGGGTGTGTTATTATAGCCCCAACTAACTATTTTATTATAAATACACAATTTTTCGTATGTTGTGTTCGAGGAAGTACAAAGTAGCTTATTACTTTCTTGATCATCTTGTGTCGACGTATTAGGAGTATGTAAATTTTCTAGAAACGATTTCAGATTATAATCAGTTATTTTATCGTCTTCACATGCACTTAATATTTCCTGGTAAATACCTTCACTTGTTAGCGTAACACATTTCTCATACATCAAAAATAAATCACTTCTATCTGTATCTGTTATTGAGAGTTTCGATAATATTTTACTTTTCAAATAGGCAATAGAATTATAAGGATTTATTTCTATTTTTGTTTCCTGCATTGCACCAGAAAGATCATAATATATAATAATGTATTCTTCATTATCGCATTCACAATTCTCAACGACATCACAATCGTCAGATGAAGAAGACATAATGATGTATGTGTATGTTATATGTTATACGTGTTTTCTATATTATAAATCAATTTGTTTAGATATATAATATAAATTCATTTTTATATTTTATATTTTTTATTTGTAACTACATAGTCGTTCCTTCTTCCTTTTAATGTGTTTCCGTCCCCACCCTCTATAATCACCTGACTAAAGTTATACCAATATTCTTTACATATCATAGAGCGGATTATCGGTTATAGTCATACCACAATACTCAATTGGATTCTTTTTATAATCTACAGGATCATATATGCGCATATCAACCGCGTTTTGTAGCAAAAACTTGAAGTTCTCCCAGAATTCATCGTTATGACCGATGGTTTTAGACATGACATGACCTAATTCATGGATCGCTACAAAAGTAAGCGTATTGATGTCAACGAAGTTGTTAGATGTTTTCTTTTTGACGTTGAGACAAAATGCAATTTTCTCCCCTTTGTTCTCACTATACGCTGTTAGTTCACTAGTAGGTAGTGTCTCTCTTATATACTCTGGATTGTAATTATTGCTTAATCTGTAAACATTATCTCTATCAGGATATTCTTTTTTCATATAGAGTACTAATTTCGACATTCGTGAGGAAACTTCTGCTAGCAGGTCAGCTGCCTTTTGTATTTTATCTCGGTGACGTACACAATATTCATTACCGTCTTTTGAGGATTCTATACATTTTAAATTATATCCTGCTGATTTTGTATAGATTTGCAATGAAAGCAGAACAATAAGAAAAGACAAAATATACCCAAAAATATTCAGGTTCATTTTGGATTTCATTATTTTGTAGATAATTGGATCTTTATGCAAGCAAGCAAGCAATTATGCAATTCTTCGTATATAATATACAAAGCAAAGTATATTATATAATTATTTTGACTAAATGAAATCATGAAATCATGAAATCACCACATTTTATTATGGATTGTAACATTAAACATTAGACCACGGTCTTCAAATTACTGAGGACCACAGCCAATCTCCAAAGGCACTCTCATAGTATCAGGAGAAATTGTAGTGTTATTCCAAGGACCAACATTGAGTTGAGGATTAGCAGGTTCAGAACGTAATTGTAAATTAGCATTTCTTAAAGAATTACCAACAGTGTCAACACCAGCGTGATAACCAGCTTGAAGCAAATTAACATTTTGTAAATCACCAGATCCGACAGGGTTCAACTTTGCCCATTCGCTATTGGTGTCCTTAGGAAGTAAATCAGCGGGATCTGCCACAGGCTTAGCGGAGCAATCACCACAAGGAGCTGCAGAAGTAGCATCACCTTGAGCAGAGGCATACACCTCATTTTGTCCCATTGGGTTGGAAGGAACAACCTGAGCTGCGTGTCCTCCACTTGCCTCTTCAAACATAGCCTTCTGTTGAGAAGTCAATTGCTCAACACCAGAACTGGTTTTACTTCCACTATAAGACATAATCATATAGATCAAGAAAACACATCCGATAGCGAACAATATAATGTGTTCATGTTTAAATTTTTTAAGTGTTTGCAAAACGTTCATTTTTGTTAACTGTATTGTAAAGTGTATATCTTACTGTTTTATATAAGATAATATGATAAAAAATTATTTAAGTCAACGTTCATTATAACTGTGTCATTGACATAATCATAATTAAGTAAATTATTTGGATTCTCAATATAATATTTTTTGTACAATTGTTTTATTTTCATAAATTTCATAAATTTCATAAACATCCTAAAATAACATCAATCCACCATTTTGTATAATCCAATTTCTCCTAATTAACCACTTTCTTCTATTTGGTAATTTTTTTGATCTATTGATTGATTGGTCATGTCGCTGTCATAATAATAATCATTAATGTCATCATCGGGTTCACTCTCATCTAAATCATCTAATAAGTATTGATTCTTTATATTTTTTGCTTCTAAATAATGGGTAATCGATTTTACCTTGTGTTCTCTTGCTTTTTGTTTTGCAACCTTGTATATTTCGTAATATATCTCTTGAGGTTCTTTCAATGAGGTCACTGTTCCGCCTACGTGGATTTCATTCTCAAAATTAGAAGATATATCTGTTAAATCGTCGGTTCCGTTATCATCCTCTTTTACGTTTTTACTATCTGTTCTATCGTTCATATCTACTTCCAAGTCTCCTACATGTTTTTCTTTACCAGGAGTATCTAAAATAACTTCCTCATCTTCCTTAAATACAATGTTCTTTGTACGATTACTCTCAGTATCGACATCTTTATCATTTTCAGTATTTTCGCTAAACATTCCGACAACTACTTCTTGTTCTACCTCTCCATCTCCTTGCACATTCTTCTCGACAATATTTTCTGATACAGATGGTATCGTAATTGGTACATTTTTAGTATCATCCACACGTGTTATAATGTCATTTGTCACTTGTGTTACCACCTCATCGTAGACTCTATGAGGATATTCGTCTATTTTTACTGAATCACCTGATTTGTCATTATCTTCTCTATTGACAATATTTTCTTGGGGAAGTGGAGTAGGAGTAAGAGTAGGAGTACTATTCGGCATTTCGGGTTCACCAGGTCGAGATTCCGAGGTATTTGGTCGAGATTCCGAGGTATTTGGTCGAGATTCCGAGGTATTTGGTCGAGATTCCGAGGTATTTGTATTTCGACTACTTCTTATCATACACTTATCAAACGTCGATTCTTTTTGGGATATCTTCAATTGTTTGCACATCAACTCCACTTGAAAGCTTTTACTAGTAAATCTAACTCCTTGTACCTCTAAAATACCCTCAATATTGTCATTTTCTTGTATACCCTCTATCGTAATCACATTTTCATATTCATCAAATACTACACACTCCTTTCCTTTTTGTCGTGGTTCGTTAGGAGTGTTCATTCCCACACGAATTAAATGATGTTTCCCTCCCCTAAAGGACTTGGTTATATTTACAAAATTGTTCTCAATGTCTGTCCTTTCCATATCGGATTGAAACCATTCATTTTTGTGATCATATATTTTCGTTATTATTGTATCCTGCAAATTCTCAAACCATTCAAGTATTTCGACGTCCTCATTGTTATACAACAAGTCAATATACGATCGTTTATTTGTATTGACTACACCTTGTTTGGTTTTGCACGGTTCAAATTGAACATAATATGGCGTATTGCTTTTATTGCATCTTATTTTTGTAAAGTAAGTTCCTCCTTGCACTACTACCGGTCTCGTCATAGAAATGCTTTCATTATCAAATTGATTATTTACTTGATGTATTTTTACGGAAGAAGATGACATGTTATATTTTTATACTACTGGTTCGTTTATTGCTGTTAAATAGTCAAATATATTTATATCGATACTTTAAAAGATTAATTATAACTAATAAATTCTGTTACAACATAAATGAACGATAAATTTATAGAAAAGTGTGTACAAATCCTCGCGAGAGAAGATGTGAAAAATGAAATGAAAATATTATTTAAACCATTGGTCAGTTTGATTGTTCAAGAACTTTATCCATATATATACCTCTCATTACTCTTTGTCATTATCAGTTTTCTTTTAATTTTAGGAAACTTTTACATTACGTTAAAAACAAGAAGATTTGTCTAACACACAAAATATTTACATAATATATAACACTATAAGATATCAATTAGTATTAAATACTATCTAAAATGTCTGAGATGTATACTGATGTTCAAGGATATTCCCCCGACGCCAAATACACGGCTGTAACTGGTGGAAGAAAACGCAAAATGACCCACCGTCGTAAGCATGGTAAGTCTGTCGCACGCAAGAGCCACAAGAAGCGCACACGCAAACACAGAGGAGGAAAATATTCCCCTTGCGGGGTCCCATGTATCACCGCGGGAGGAAAACGCAAAATGACCCACCGTCGTAAGCATGGTAAGTCTATCGCACGCAAGAGTCACAAGAAGCGCACACACCGTCGTAAACACCACAGAGGAGGTGCCGCGGGAATTATGGGAGTTATTAACAAGGCTGTTGTTCCATTCAGTCTTTACAAACTCCAAAAGCGCATGCAACGTATGACTAAGAAGGCACGCAAACATTTTTCTTCCCGTAGAAAGTAAACATAAACAAATATGGAAGATAACACTACGATAAAATGTATATAAACATTGTGAACCATAATTATATAACCAAAATAGAATACATAATTATGGAAGAATTTCAACAGAACATAAAATCATGGGTAAAATTAGACAGTGAACTAAAAGACATAAATGACCAAGTCAAATTGCTACGATCAAATAAATCAGAATTACAAAGCAACATATACGAATTCGTTCAACAAAATGATCTCGAATCTTCTACAGTGAAAATATCTGACGGCAAACTAAAATTTACCCAAACAAAGCAAACTACACCACTATCGCTTGGATTCATTGAAACATGTCTTATGGACAAAATAAAGAACGAGGATTCTGTTAGTGATATCATGGAATACATTAAGTCGAAAAGAGAACCAAAATATACCTCAGAAATTAAACGTTATTTTGACTAAACTATTTTCTCCCTATTGTTAAAGTGGAAATTGCGTGATACAAAAATGGACTTTGATAGTATATGGTATGATGAAGTAGATTTAGTAAATGATAACATGAATGAGGACCATACTTTATATTATGATTACGATTCAGTGGAGACATCCTACAGCGATGATGATGTCGATGAAGATGAGAGTGCTACTATACCAGAAAAAATGCTTGACTACTATTTGTCATCAGCACGAGGGGCTCGTCTAAACTATATACAAGCCTTATCTTTGAAAAATAGAAGACATCCTAGACATAACAAGAACATCGTATATAATAATACTCGTCGAAGTAGGATCGGTGCTAATCATGGTACTCCGAAAAGAAGACGTAACAAAATGAAAGATACTCATAGGAAAAATCATAAAAAAACAAAAAGAATTATTTTCCTTAAATAGTAAATGTAAACCAACAAAATCAAATAATTAAAGATGAGTTATTATTTAATTATTTGAACAAACTGCATTGCATTGATCTTTGATTATGTATCGTCTTTTGTCATGTTATCAATGATAACTGATAATACATAAAATAAGAATCCAATATTTATAATTAAATGCAGACTTTGCCACATATTATCATGTATATAGTTATAAATATGATTTATCTTGTCATGCAAGTACTTGTATTTCCAATGAATTTCTTTTTTACAAATAAGACAGCCCATTTGTTTATGATAGATATCAATGAAACATACACAATGTAATGATGGCGTACACGAACATGTATGTGTATATTCACGATTGTCGTAATTATACTTTGTCAAATCACAGAAAACGTAGTCAATCCATTTTTCTGGATGTCTCATATTCCTTGGAAAATAAATTTCTTCGAGACACAATGAACATAAATCATTCTCTATGCATGATTCTTCTTCTTTCCTCTTTTTGCGAAGAATGGATTGTTTTGGACATGTCTGTGTATCTGATTCTGATTCTGATTCTGATTCAGAATGTAACCATGACGAACTCTTATTCATGTTAATAATATTTTGATGATCATTTTCGATATCATATATATTGTAATCATCATTGAATATAAAATATACAAACATGATTGTGATTGTATACTTAAAATATTATATATTATATTCTTTGTAACAAAATGATAAATGAATTGTAACAAAATGATAAATGAAACCATGGGAAGAACAAAGAGTTACTCAAGGATTTACCACTATAGCGGTGAACAATGTAAAATATTTTTATCATTAGAGTAGACTCCATACTTTGTTGTTAAATGGTGCGACCAATATCTCTGGTATCTTGCGCTTCCAGTGCTCAACACGCTTATCCTGTTTGATATCTTCCATGGTTTTGGGATATATTGATGACGAGTCCATCATATCTTTTTCTACCTGGTTAATTTTTGGCTTGTACCCGTAACAATTGGCACCAAAACGAACATTCTCATTCGCAATGTATCCTCCATTTATACCCGGTCTTCCACAATCATTTTCATGTCCTTTAACTGATTGTAACTCGGTCCACGTATCCTTTTGTGTAGGAAACAATGCCATCTGGTCTTTGGACCATCCATAACTGCACCATTCTCCACCATTCGTGTATGCATTTTCTACCTCACTGTACGATGCAAGTCTAGCACCATACGCCTTACACAATGCATCGGCATTCTCATAGTTATATTTATTTCCTGGTATGTGGAATACCTGTTTGCTGATTGTGATTTCAGGTACAGGAGGGACAGTAACACTCGTGTCCTCTATAGGATCCACACTTATGTCTAAGGCAGGAGACATAGAGAATAAATTTGACAGTTTTGCAGTGAAGTTAATATTGTAGAAGTATTGCATACCGTTGAGCAATACAACAACAATAAATGTACCCCACATTATAGCTGATAATATTTTTATGGAGGCTCCTGATGAACCCGATGGGGTTGCCGGGGAACTCATCGATTCTGCGTCGAAACCCATATCGTTGCTGGCAGGAGACAATGGATTCGCTAAAGATGAAAACAATATAAAAAATAAAATGAGAACAACTACCAATATAATTATCATAAAAGGAGAAACAGAAGTTAGCATAGGTTGTTGTGTATAAACTATCTCTGTATCTTTCGCGTCGTCGTCATCGTCGTGTTTATCATCCGCGGATGCCGAATCGAAATTTGCATGCACACTATGGCTGATATTTTGTGGATCATCTGCCTTAGAAATAGAGGCTTCTGGTACCCCTATGCTAGAATTATAACTTAAATTCATATTTCAATAAAATATTAACTTATGTAATGGAAGGAATGAATTGAGAATAATAAAGTATATAATTTTGTATCCTACTTATATACTTTATTATGATAATTTTTATTTAACAAGCTTTCTTTTTTCGCATGTAAATTCCGTTACATACACTTATAATATTTCAAACTTTTCTATAGAACAATGTATATCCTAGCACGTTATCTCTTCCGCTAAACTTCTTGTCTTCTGAAACAATTGTATCATTAAATAGATACCACTTATTATCCGAACATTTTATATGCGCAGTATAATGACCACCATAACAACTACCACTATGGTTACATACACCATACAATTCATAGTCGGTATCGTCTTTATTGTAACCTATCATATATGGTGACATTGACAAATTCATATCCAACTGCAAAGGCACTTGGATTTTTGTTCCATTTTTGTTAAATCTTTTTAAGTCCACAATAAGTACTTCTGGTAATGACCAAAACAAATGTTGTTTGAGAACATCCTCCTTCTGTTTAGTTTTCTCATTGTACCATTTATTATCACCATCCAGTAATTCTGGACGACAATATTCTTCAAAACAATCGTTTATGCTTATCTGACCACGTGATGATGCTAACGACAAAGGAATCGACAAACTCAATAGAAAACACGGCTCAGGACGTGATGATAATTCTTCACCGTGTTCTATCCCTTTAGCTGTATGTATTACAGCTTTTAAAACGGATACCTGCACACCATAAAACATGGGGATAATTTCTGAGTAATTTTTACTGTATTCATTTTTGTACATTTCGAAACATTTCACTGCCATCTCATCCATCGATGATTTCTTTGTACCATTTATATTCATTTCTACTTCACGTTGGATTCCACTATGAAATGCATTTAATATAAAACGCAGAAACTCGGAAACATCATTCTGCATATACCCTGTGAAAAGCAATTGCTTGTGTTTAGCAGCAACCTTTCTCATTCCTTGGAAAAATCCCGATGGTGTAACAACACAATTCGTTTTCCATAATAATTTGCGCACGGTATCCCATTCTACTAATAATTGAAATTCTTCAACATGTTTATCTGAACTTTTTTTATCTAGGTACGCCTGGTGAGATGAATTATTTGCACGTGCATCCAAAAATGTATTCATCGTGTTGGTGTGACTTAATATTTGCATACATGAATTCAAAAAGCACGTATTCCCTAAGTTACGTAAACCACTCAATCCATATTGAATGTTTGCTTTTGTAGGTAATCTATGTTTTGTCATTTTATGAGTTTCTTTATTTGATTTGGTTCTTTATATGTTATCTTCTACCTATCTATATATTTATAGTCTTTACTGTATTCATGAAATATGTTTAATATGTTTCATCAATTTTAACAACAATCATATTTATTGATTTCGATTTTCTGGATTTATTAGTACAATTATAGGTAATTAAATTCTTTGATAATAGCATACATCGCTTCCAATTAGAAGAAAAATAATTATAATTAAATATGTCTTCCGAAGAGAATATGTTTAATATGTATCGATCAATACTGAATACCCTACATAATCAATATGGGAGAACTCTTGAAACAATGGAATCTATAGAATATGGTATGCGGCAAACAATCTTGCGCAGTAATCACTTTGATCAAAGACATCCAGCAGAAGAATATAGAGCGCGATCATCATCACAGTTCCCGCTATTTACCGATAATAATCCAGTACCGTTGTCATCGCATCCAGTTTTTACTCGTTCCGCAAATAATATGAATATGAATAATGCACACAACACACACAACAATAGTCATTCACGAGGAAATGTGACTAGATCAACCCCAATGCCAATGAACGTTAATTTGAATTCAACCAGAAATACGCGTTCAAGAACAAGAACACGATCAGGCGGTAATTCACATTCTCATACACAACAAGAGAACACTCACCCCACACCCTTATCCGCAAATGATCTTATATCATCTATTTTTGGAAACGATAATATGGAGGGTAATGGCACTAGTAATTTGTTCACTGTGTCATCGCCGACATTGACATCATTCGGAGGATTGACCTCAACGATTCCCGGAAGCCCATTTTCTTTTATGAATGATAATACAGTGACGAGTATTTGGAATCCTTTTTCGTCCGCGTTCGATGCAAATCGCTTCGGTAATTTAAGTCCTGTTATTATAAGACCCACAATCCAAGAAATTGATAGCGCAACAGAAACTATTATCTATAATTCATTAGAAAGTCCAACAACGAATACTTGCCCAATTTCTCTCGAACCGTTTAATGACGACGACGAAATTTTACGTATTAAATCATGTGGACACTATTTTATCAAAGAAAAAATATTAGCATGGTTCAATTCTCACGTACACTGTCCATTATGTCGATATGATATACGAGAATGGAGTGATTCCAGCAATTCTGATAATAATAATAATAATAATAATAATAATAATAATAATAATAATAATAATAATAATAATAATAATAATAATAATAATAATAATGAAAGTAATACAGATGATCAATCGGATCAACCACCTTATAATACGAGTACGAATACGGATAATAATACGAATAATATCGATAGCACTACTAACAGCAACAGCAACAGCAACAGCAACAGCAACAGCAACAGCAACAGCAACAGCAACAGCAACAGCAACAACAATATTTCACCATCTCATAATATTCAGAGCATCTTGGAATTATTAACTAGTGAAGTTTCTAATCATTTGACATCCGGAGTGGCTTCAGATAGCATACATATTGAGTTAGAATCACATCCAATACTAATACAAAGAAGACAGGATACAACATCAGAATTGGAACATACCCATGACAATGCAGACGCTGATCATCCATAAGATTACTGTTTTTTGGAGTAATTCTTTGGTGAATTGAATTATAGTGATGCTCGTTCAGTAAATAAATAGACATTTCATATTTCTTCACGAATTGTGTAGAAATATGAAAAATTGATGTAAACCATTTTCATCATCAAACATCGTCTTAATCCGACATAATTATTTCCTATTTGTAAGTATACTTATAATGTATCCTTACAAATACAAATCTAGGTATGGCAACAAATATCAATGTAAATATGACAACAAATATCAATCACGAACATATAGATTACACCATATTTGTAGACCTGTAACCCCATGTATTTCATTAGGCATTATGTCATCTTGTAAGAGTTTACTTTCTTTCTCAGAAAGGTCCTATAGATGCATACAAAAGTTATTTCACTCCAAAAATAATGACCAAAAATCAAATATATGTTCAGAACAAAATTGTTCTATTTGTTTGTCATCATTACATAAAAATGATAGGAATACAAAATGGATATGTAAACATAGATTTCATAAAGAGTGTATTGAATCATGGAACGGATCTTGTCCTTTATGTAGATGCGATTATAAACTACTTACCTCTACGTTTTATGATTACAAAGATGAAATGAGATGGGTAATTGAATTATACTTGAAAATGTCAAAAATTGTGTCAATCGAGGATGATATAAAAATGTTAAAACTTCTGTGGAAACATTCCAAGTGTATTTCTGAAAATCATGAAATCACGTTTCACTGTACTAATCATATTGTGGGCATTTGTCATAATTGTTCTATTGTTGATAATAACTTTGGGGACGTACATAAATCTATTATACAAAATTGAATACTTATTTCTAGATGACATAAGTACCAATTAACTAAAATCATCGTTTATTGTTGTAAAATTTTCACAAAATAAGTATAGTATTAAGTATGATTCTGCCGATTAGTATAACAATAATATTTATTGCCATTATTACAACTTGGTCCACCTTGAATGCAACACCACAATATACTGCTATAAAACGATCTGGCAGAGCATTACGAGATCTTTCTATTAACAATAATAACGGAGTATCCAGTCTCATCGTCGTTTTAGGATCAGACAACAATAAATTACTCGAGGACAGGATGGACGTCGCTCTTAATACAATACAAGGAATAAAAGGAGATGTCATATGGTATTTAACTGGTGGTGTCAAACGATATAATGATAAAGGATCAGAAAAAATAACAGAAGCAAGTAAAATGCTACACATTCTTAAAAAAGAGGGAAATACCAATGCTATCGTTGTTGATGACAAAGCACAAAATACAGCAGAAAATTTCGTGAAATTGAAAGAATGGATTGACCATATAAATCAGGATATGAACATCCATATTGTAACCTCCGCATTTCATTTCATACGTGCAAAAACTATGTTTGAAAAAATACTTCCCAATATTCAAGCCACATGGGATTTAGGTTATGTTTCATGTGCTTCATGTGTAAGTGATGAAAATATACATAGAAGTCATATAAATAAAGATGTCGAACAAGCATTAGAAAATGAATCATATTTACAATCAACCTCCTTTCAGATTCGTCGTGGTCATTCTTTAGATACTATTGATGAATACGATCATGAAGACATAAATGAAGACATAAATGAAGACATTCCATTTCACTAGTTTGCCATACTCGTTCTTTCGTAAACATGATAATTAAATTTATTAATACCTACAATTTCTTTCTTTCCTATTAATATTTTTTTCCTATTATCTACTAGAAATTTTTATTTAGAAAGGAAGAAGCGACGCAAAGAAGCTTTTGGAATTACGAAAGCGTATTACTAAATTATGCACTTTTATTGGAAACAAAATGTGATCTTATACTATAATATATTACTTTGTCATAAAACATCGATTATGCTTTCTTTCAGAGTTACATCACAACGTACCTCCTCAGGCAATAAGGTAATGGGTGGTCTTCGTGGATCATCCAAGATTGGTACTTCTAATGCAAATAAACGTGCTCAATCTAGGAGATCATATGGAGGAAATTTTTTCTTTAATATGCCTGGTCCTGCACCAACACCAACACCAACACCAACAACAGCACCTTTTTATTATATATTAGACAGTAGTATTTATCAGGATGGTACTAATTGGGAAGGTACTAATTCTGATCGATTAGACAACTCAAGTAATTTAACAAATACAGAATTTATCAATTATGCTTTAAGTAAAATGAAAAATGATACAGAAATGAAAGCCATAGTTGTAAATTATACTGCAAATAATAGAGAGAGTGTTGACTATATTATAGGAAAAAAGAATGTTCACGTACAGGATAAATCGAATACTACTACAGGACAAGTAGTATATTTTGAAAGTCAATATTTAAGTGAAGCACGCACACACTGGAAAAATCAGGGTCACGATGAATCCATGATCAAAGAATATAACGATTATACGCCTCCAATTGAATATGTTAAGATGGATAGTGGTATCTATTTAATTCAATGGAATATGGATATTAATATTATCCCCGGTTTCGACAAATTTGAGGTAGTTTCAGCAACAGAAGGACTTGATGTAGACTATATTGTTTTAAATATAGTTGGTGCGGACGGTGCGGAGACACTGGCAATGTTGTATTTTAATGATGAAACAAAAGAATATAGTGTAATAGACCAACAAAATATTACATTGAAATTTGTCGTGAAAGAAATTGTTAATAATAAAACAGTCTATACGTTAATAACCAATGAGGACAAACGTGCTAGCGTAACCATTGAACCAACTGGTCCACCGATAGCTGAAAAATTTAATCTTTATTCCCTCAATGAGGAGGATAATACAAAAAAATACGTTTATCTTGACATTGACTATTCGGGTCAAATGCCTGCTAATACACCGCCTCAGATACGTATGTTGTCCGAAGATCAATCCCAATCCCAGAACTTCAACAGTGATTATTTAGTGAAAGCTGAATTCCAAGTAGCTTACACCCCTCAACTAAAGTACAGTACAGAGAATCCTTTTCCAGTCAAGTATTACCAAGTCGTCAATAGTGATCTCGCACAACCAAATAATTACTTACTATTAAAAGATCCAACAGCATCGATCGTTTATGGTATAGTTGATGAAGAGTCAGTGATCGAACTTGACAATAACCATTCTTCTCTAGGAGAACGTGCAGCTTATCACGACATTGCATTTTCTTTCCCTTTCACCGAATCCATTGGAGTATATAAGGAATTTCATGTACGAAAAGAAAAGATTTCTACACAAGTATCCGGTACTCATTCCGATGGATATATTTCTCACCGTAATGGTACCGCTAAAAATGCGGTTACTGGTACACAATTAGCCACTGAATTCAGGACGGATTCTCAAGGCAATTATTCATTTGAAATGAATTCATCTTTACCAGAATTAATTGAAATAACGTTTGATGGCGAAGGAACAGATACATTGACAGGCGAGACACATAAAACTCCAATGTCGGCATTAATAACTAAAGAAGATTTGGAAGCATCGAATAAAACAGCACACGTTAATTACATGACAACGTTACTCAATGAATTCACTAAAGAAGAAAGGGACACAGTAAGAGCAGATACAAGTTTAACCAAAACTGAAAAAGTAGCAGAGATGAAATCGATTGAATTATCCAAAAAATTGAAAATGTCTGAATGTTTCAGTCTTTCATTAGAAAACTTGAAAAATGATCCCATAGACACAGAAGATATAGATGCCATTTCTGCAGCTCAAACAGTACACAATACTATTGAAATGATTGCACAAGGAATAGAAAATGATAGTGATCTATCCGAGGTTACCAAGAATACCATTACCAGATCCAAAATTATGACAAGTCTTGTAAAGAAGATAAAAGACACATCAGGTAATTTCAATTTTGGTATCATAACAAAAATACAAGAAATATATAATCAATTAGAAATTGATACTAATGTAAATTTAACCAAAAAGGGTAACATGTCAACTTTCATAGCTACTACCAATAATGAAATAGAGACGAGTAGCAACAACGGTGACTTTGTTAAGAAGTCAACAGGTAAAATACAAACAGGAACGTCATTGAGGAATGAAATGATAAAAGAAATGAATAAGCCTGATAATAGATTTAAGGACACCAATCAATTTGATTCCGCAGATTTTACTGGAATGAAAACTGATGCAGAAAACAAGGAAACTCCGATGGAAACTATAAAACACAGAAAGGATAGAAACGGTAATAAAGCCACTTTTACTCTAGTAAGTGTTGATTCATTGAAAAATTATTTATTAAATGATGTAACTATGGTACCCGAATCCACCGTATATGGAAAAGATGTATCGGTTGTTGATATTTTTGCTGAGGATCAACCTCTCTATGGAAAAACAGACGGCGATGAAATAGATCTCGTTAAAGTAATGATATGGGGAAAACTTCGTGGTATCGATTTAACCGTTGATATGCTTATTGCATTAGAACTTATTGCAAAGGTAGTCCTC
>Ga0233426_10001680_pt1 | contig 19670 bp, 29 predicted proteins | sample SI_118_April2016_6_FD_179875 | JGI IMG/M metagenome (GOLD analysis project Ga0233426, IMG submission 179875) | Seawater microbial communities from Saanich Inlet, British Columbia, Canada - SI_118_April2016_10_MG | ecosystem: Environmental > Aquatic > Marine > Inlet | place: Canada: British...
GGACGACGAGGAAGACAATGAAGACAGTGTTCCGGAACAGGAACCGAGTATGTTTGAAGAAGGAGATCGCGTTCGGGTACGTGCAACAAGTGAACAATACATAGTTGAAAGTGCCGTCGACTTTGAGCATGTCTATTTGATAGATGATCCCAAAAGTTATAAAGACAAAGAGTTGATTGATGAAGAGTATACATCAGATTACAACGAATCCGAATCCGAAAATGACGGTGTTATCAAATCCGATTCAGACGGCTCGTCCGGTAGTGAATCAGATGATGAACTATAGTGGATGTTTTATATCTTCCTTGCTATTTAATAATTCTACAGGGGTTGGTAGCGGAGTTGGTTCAGAAATAGCATCAAAGTATGCACCTTCATTGGTACGTTGTCGTTCTTCGAGGAGAAAATCGATTTTCTCCAGTTCAGTGTTAATACTATCGAAAGCAGAGGGTCTTAATTTGTGTGTGAGCCATGTCTGCATTGTATGGATGGAAGCACCATATTGAGCATTTTCCCAGAGAAGATTAGCAGAAAAGTAGTAGCGCAGTGTCTCGCAGAGGGGCAGCAATTCTGTTTTGGGCCAGTGAGCAATACTCTCTGCTGCGGAATTCACAGCTCTTTGAGCCACAGTGTAGAGTGTTTTGTTTGGTAAATTTTTCTCTATTCCGACAGAGACCATTGCCAAATGTCGCAGGGATTCCAAGTGACAAATGGCAGCATTGTGCCAGGCTGGTTGTAAAAAAAAATAATTGTGTTGTGGGTTTTTCCATTTCCAAGCAGATAATTGTGTGAGAATTTGCTTGTGTTGGACAATAGCACTTGCAAAGGTGACAGCTGCTGCTTTGTAGTCGGGCAGTTGTTTTATACCTGTCGACATCAACAGGTCTGACAAAGCAACACGTGATACAATAGCATCTGTGTACCAACATGGTGAGTTGATAATTGCATCATCGACACTCCAAGAAAACAGCGGCATTGACTCCAAGGGAAGGTGTCTCTCTCGCACCACCAACTCCATTGCTTTGTCAAATTCGGCAATGTACTTTGTCAACTGTACTATCAATGTCCCATCGTTTTCTCGAGAATCAAGGAGCTGTTGAATGGACATACGTTTCCGTGTGAGAGCGATATCACCTTTCATTTCTTTAACTTTTTCAAATTCAATAGTATGTCGAATATGGATGTTCATTTATAGTTGACGATACATTTAAATACAGTAAAATATCATAATTTCATTTTTATCGGCTTTATAGTTGTTGGTAGTATCATTGAACCACCTGGCTTAATGCTAGCATTGAGTAAGCTGCAGCAATAGTCAGTGTGTTTTGAACCAGGTAAGGGTTCATTCTCTGTACATTGACATGACTGCAAGCTTTCCGCTCTTGTAGCATTCGGTGCAAATTACGGACCTGTTGACATGTGACCACATGACGTGCCTCTAACCTTGCAATTGTTTGTTGGTACTGCGCCGATTCTTTTTGTGTTTTGTCTGCAAGCTTGGCTGCTGTCTTTGACATACTGCAGAGTCGTTTCCGACTGGTGACCAGTTCTCGACGCAGGCGGCGGTCATTGCGTGAATCTTTGGTCATTGTGGTCCTGGCTCTATTCTAAACGCGATATCGCCCGACCAGTCTCTGTTCCATATCGCTCTTTTATTTTTTCCGCAGGCTTCTTCATTATTACCGGCCCATTACAAAAGTTGCCTATAAATATGTGTACATACTATCCAGAATCCAGATGTATCGTGTTTTCTTATCTGCTGAACCCAAAGCTAAAACCAAAGCTGCTGAAACCAAAGATGAAACCAAAGCTGAAACCAAAGAAGCTGCCGAAGCTGCTGCCGAAGAAGCGGAGAAAAGAAGTGAGATTCGCACAGCATTAAGTCCAGAGCAACTAGATGTTACATGGGAGGAGTTACCTTGGACTGAAGAAGAAACGGATGCCATCAATAAGTACGAAGTGGTCGACTATATTTGGATGGGTGATGGTTATTATGACACATTAGAATCTTGGATAATTGCAGTCAAAAAAAAGAAAGATGGGAATGATTATTACAAACGTATATGGGAGGATAATCCAGGTCCGGGCGATGTTGACGATTTTGACAAAATGTCCTGCCAAATGTACAAAGAGGGACAATGGGAGTCATATGCAGATATTTTTTTATAATTTGTCTTCCCAGTTCTCTTCTATCTCTAAATCTAATGGCAAGACCAACTCCTCTGTCGACATGTCATCATACAGTCGTTTCAATTCATACAACGGTGCCGAATTTCCCTGTAGAGTTTGAACCAGCATAAACAGCATCAATGGAAGTGCACCTATCGGTAATAGTATCACCATCAACAATTCAGTCAAATGTTTACTTAGTAAAATCATCAGACATATTGTCAGAGTTGTTCCCCAGAAAAAGTTAATGGTTGATATAATACCCTGGTCGCAGCTTATATGTAAAGCAACTGCTGCCAAAAACAAACAACCTTCAAACACTATTTGCCAGGAACACTTGTTATACCCCAGTAAACGCACCATTGCCATCAGTGTCACGGGTACTGTTGTCACATACTGCAGTTCTTCTGATGGCAGTCTGACAATCATGTATTGTACCAACACCCAGAAACAAATACAGGTCAAATGTACATGGGCTTCCCAATCGTTGCTGTTCTGCATTATCACATAACAGGAACACATTGCCACTGTTGCAATCACCAAAGTAATAAAAATACCTGCTGCACAGAATATCATCAGCACATTTGTCCATTCCAATCCATCCAAACACAACATCATGCACAATATAATATGTGTTGCAGACCATGCAATGGTTGACCACTTGTCAGAATCTGACAATTCGCGACGGCGGGTAATTGTCTGCAGTTGAAACAGTGATATTATACACACTATCAACAATGACAATGTCATTCCGACAATTGGTACAAAACGAAAGGGTGTCTCGTACACAGTACCTAGCAAAAACCAACTGTAGCTAAACAATACATACAGGACAAACACAAAACGCTCAAACAACATACTCATTCATATAAAACAACTTAAATAGTAGGTTTTATATTTATAAATTGCAAATAAGTACCAATTATGAGAGTATTAATTGTTGATGTCATTTACTGACAACAAATGGACATCCATGTTCTCAAACGTTCATTATTTAATGATTTGAAAGACCCAATGCATTTTTTGTCAGATTATGGACTACACACTACTGGACTGCCTGATGCCGCCCGTGCCTTTGGAAACTCTGTCTATTTTTACAGTAACAACAGAGAGTGGTCAGTGCTCACCCCTGCCTCTAAAGTGCTTCATTCTACAGTCAACTCTTTCGAGACTGAAACACACACATTGGCCATTGACCCCCCACCAGCTTGGAAAAAACAGATGAAAAAACAGCTGAAGGATGCCACTGAGCTAGTGTATGAGCAGCAGCTGCTAACATCCTGCTCACACTTTTCCGATTTTGCGAGTTTTTGGGAACACTGTCGAATACCACCATTTCTTACTATTGAAGCACCAGCTTTTTCACGACGTGGACATCACAAGCAATTTATCAATATGTTTATTGATGGTCAAGACGAAGTCACTGGACTTGTCACCTTGAACACAAATGGCACCGTCAATGTAGCTATCCGGTGGTCACTTTCAGAATCAGAAGATAGTGGTCAAGTCGGATGGAGACCACACTTTGCTGGTGGTATTCAAGTCCAAAAATTTGGAGGACTACCCTTTGCCATCCGCAAACCATGGTCTTGGGAGAATCTGAATGGACTATCAGTACCAATGCACGATTCTTTTGTGGTCAAGACACCTGGTCTGTCTGTAGGTGCGGTTGATGGTTCTGTTGTACATATCAATACACACAAAAAACCAGTGTTCGAGGCTGCAATTCAGGCATTACATCGAATAAACGGTGCTCAACCATGGGATGGACGGTTGTGCATTGTTGGTAATAAGAAAGCAATGCCAGGTAGTACAATAGTGGCCTCGATAATGCCGCAACAAACCAATGGGACAATCACCTGGTACACTCAGAAACTGTCGGTTTGTAATCCAACACAACCAGTAGCAAAAAGACAAAAATCACATCATTAATAATAACATATATATCACATAATTTTGTTCTCCACTGTTGCTTGTTGTACTCGACAAGCAATGTCTAAGCGTCGACGTACCAATTCCGAGTTACCGACCATCATTTTTGACCCTGTCCATCGCGAATATGAACTCTCTGTCGAAATTGTGGACATTATTAACACCAGTGTTTTTCAACGCCTTCGTCGCTTAAAGCAATTGGCGACAGCCCATTGGGTGTGGTTGGGTGCAACACATACACGTTTTGAGCATTCCATTTCCGTGTCATATTTGGCAGGTCATTTGGCAACAACTTTACAGCGCAAGCAGCCCGAGTTGGGTATTACCGACCGTCAGATTTTGTTGGTCCAATTGGCTGGTCTTTTGCATGATGTTGGTCATGGACCTTTTTCACATTTATTTGATGATATTTTTCTGGCTGGTAGTCAGTCACCCATGGCCCATCACGAACAACGTTCAGTAGCGATTGTCACACAATTGCTGACCGCTTCAATATTTCAGTACTCGGCTGAAGAAATTGCCTTTGTCCAGTCTCTGATAGCACCCAGTAAAGGACAGGAAGGTTTTCTGTACCACATAGTAGCCAATCAGGTCAATCATTTAGATGTGGATAAGATGGAATATATTAAGCGCGACGCTCGGGCCTGTGGTCTCTCTTCTGGGGGGTTTGACACGGATAGTATGCGTATTATCAATGCGGCTCGCGTTATTGATGGTCACATCTGTTACCACAAAAAAGTCTATGAAGATATTTATAATTTGTTTCAGACGCGGTATCGCTTGCACACTACTGTGTATCGCCATCCTGCAGTAGTGGCAATCCACCACATGGTCTCTGACGCGCTCCGAGCCAGTGACATACCATTGGAAAAGTCCATCGAGAATTTGAATACTTTTTACACCTTTGACGATGGTGTCTTGGATATCCTCCGCCACAATAGTGACAAGGCTGGTGCCATTGTGCGACGCATTGACGAACGAATTTTGTACAAAGTTGCAGTGACTTATAAAAGTCCCAAGCCCTGGGAAACGATGCCAACAGCGGCAACATTGGTCACTGACGATTTGGCCCTGACAGCAGAGGATCTGATTGTTGACTTTTCCTGTGTGGGATTCACAGGAAAGGCAGACGGTCATCCCATGGACAGCATTCGATTTTATGACCATGTCTGTAATACCAAATCTTTTGTGGTCACACGCCGGTCGGTGTCAACGCTATTGACACCAAGGTATTGTGAATATTGGACACGCATCATTGTCAAATCCGACAACCACATCAAATTGGCACAAAAGGCTTGGAACACTTGGAAATCAAGTATTTAATCATCAATAGCACTAACAATGCAGCGAATTAAATGTTGCATTGTTGGAGACGAAGGAGTGGGAAAGACCTCCGCAATTCTTGCTTTTATGGATAATCTGGTCGACAATGTCAAGTCCACAATTGGGGTTGATTTCTACACGAAAACAGTGTATTCTGACAATTCGAAGGTACATTTGGCCATTTGGGATACGGCTGGTGCTGAGCGCTATCGCTCTCTGATGCGTTCCTACCTTAGAGATGCTCATATCATCCTCATTGCCTACGACGTGACCAATAGGAAGACAGACATTTTACAATGGCTTCGTTTAGCAGAACAGTACAAGCCAACAGTGGTCTGTCTACTTGGCATCAAAGACGATTTGACTTGTGTCAATTGTCATTTTGAAGATGTTCTTGCACCCTGGAAACGTCAAAATTGGAAGATAGTACAAGGAACTTGTTCAAGTAGAAATCCAAAATCAGTCAAAAAAATAATTCAACAATGTGTGGACAAAACAACGAACCATGGTGCCTCTGCTCCTGAACATCACAAATACATTAGAATAGCCCCCAAAAAACATCAAAAACAAAAATGTTGCACTTAATCCACAAAAGTACCAAATAGTGGTATAAAGGTCACTGAATCAATACTAAAATGTCAGCAATCTCTTCAATTCGCAATAAAACTCTCAATGTCAGTACTGTCGAGACCATAAAGAAAAAATCTAGGAAACAGAAACGCGCCGAGAAAGAAGTCAACGGCCTGCAAGAACAATCAACCACCATTTTACCAGCCACGACTTTTAAACGGATTGTGACACAAGAAACGCGACGTCATGCATCTCAACCGTTGAGATGGAATGCTGATGCGGTCAAAGCTCTCCAGACAGCTTCTGAAGACGAATTAACAACTATATTCACGGGTGCCGCCTTTTGTGCAAGTATTGCGAAGCGTGATACTATTACTATTGAAGATATGCAAAATTTTCAGACAGTCCGTCAAATTAACTAATAGAGCATCCTATTTAAACCTCCTCTAAAATAATTAATGTCTATCTTAAATTGCCATACGCGTTTAACTATTGTAAATTGTACTGGGTTGTCAGCAGTCTTTGACATCCAACCTGTTGATTCCAGTATGAGAATTCAGCCCATCGGTAGTGCCGACATCAATGCCACTATTGCCACCTCCGCCACCACTATTGGAGACTGGATTGGTGAATGGTTCCAATTACTGCAGTATGGTCCCACATATCAACAATTAACTTGGTCCATGCCACCATCCACCAAAGAAACAACACGCTTGCAATTGACAGGCAGTATTGATATCGCGGTGTCGTGGGGAGACCCCTCTGTAGCATGGAAACACTGTTCTGATGGAAAATGGTCTATTGACATTTCCAAAGCGATTGATGTAACCATGTTTTTGAAATGTGATGTTGGAAAATATAATCAATGTCAAAATACACGAGGAATGACAGAAATATCGTCAGTACATCTCGAACCCTACTTGGAAATTGCATGTGACGATGAGATTCCTTTTTCCATTAAAGAAGAACCTATAGCAAATATGTATTGGAGACCAGGTATCAACATTGACAATATTGTTCATCCAGACTCTGCATCTGCTCCAGACTCTGCATCTGCATGAAAACAAGTTTTGTCCACTATTTAAACTATTACATAGAATTCAAAAAATGAAAAAACATCAAACAATTGCTATTGCTGTAGGAATTCTTACTCTAACTATTTTGTCAGTGCTTGTAGCAACTAGAAAGAACACAGTCCCTGACAATGAAGAAGAAGAAGAAGCAAAAGAGAGTAAATACATCCAAAAAAGTTAATAAAATACATTGTATATATATAAAACACAGCCTCTACAATGCAGTACAAAGTAGTCATAGTAGGGAATTCAAACGTAGGGAAGACCAGTTTACTCAATCAATATGTCTATACTACATTTAAAGTAGAAGTGCCAACTACCATTGGTGTCGAATTTACACACAGTTCACTGGACGAAGAGACGCAATTGGTGCTGTGGGATACTGCCGGTCAAGAACGATTCCAATCAGTGTGTGGGTATATGTACAGAGCTGCACATGCAGTTCTGTTTGTCTTTGACCTCTCGGACAGGGAATCTTTTCTTGGACTCGAAAAATGGTGGCGGCAATATCGTTCATATGGCGATATCAACAACTCGATAGCATTACTGGTCGGCAATAAATTGGACCAGATTCGTCAAGTGACTTCAGAAGAAGCACGAGCATGGGCTGTTCAGAAAGGCATTTGTTATGAGGAGACCTCTGCCAAAGAAAATGTCCAAGTACGACAGGCATTTTCAACGATGGTCAATCAACTACATCGATTACCTATTGTCAAACAGCACAGACACATGTCCAAGCAAAAAGCAATGTCAGACCGATGTTTCTATTGAAACATGTACTATTTAGAAAGTCTCAAGTATTTAAAGAACAGTTTTATTTGAAATGTTACCTAGTGTACAGTGTATTTTTATAGGAGATAGCAGTGTAGGTAAAACTGCTCTTATCAAAAATGCAACACATCAACTTCTTCCTAGATTGCCCACAGCTGGTGTTGACATGGTCACTTATACCTCCAAGAAAATACGACTTCAATGTTGGGACACATCCGGACAACCGCGTTTCAAACACATACTTCGTATGTTTATCAAAAGTTGCGCAGCTGTTGTTTATGTTTTTGATGCCACTGATGACAACTCGTTTGACAGTATCTTACAATGGCACGAGCAATTGCAATATTTGGACAAAATATTCATTGTCATTTGTAACAAAGCAGACTTGCCAGCAGCAAAGACTGCAAAATATCGATTGAAAATGAGTCATGAATGGCCAGAAATACCCTTCATAGTCTCGAGTGCTTTTATGAATGCTGTTGAGGTCATGGAAGAGGTTGTGAAATTACTACCGCATCCAGAACAACCGGAAGTTCAACAGATTGAGTGTTGTGTCATTGTTTAATCTTGAATTTGTAAATGTGCCTGTGGTCTACAAGCGCACATGTGCGCTGGTATTGGATAATCACTCCCACCTAATGTCACTTGTTGGTCACAATCTCCACACATGAGAGGCGGCAAATCACAGGGGTCATCGTTGCGTTCGGTGTACAGTTCACTATCAATATTGTTTGGCATTGTTTTTAATACTGAATAACGAGTTGACAACTCAAACAAACATATGTGGAACATAAGGTGGCCGTCTATTTCTGAGAATGGCCGTATTTAAGCATTACAACTTGCAATAATGTTGAAATGGACGATGTTGAAATAGACCATGTTGAAATAGACAACAACAGATACTTGTATCCAACAATATGGGAATTCTTTGATTCGCCAATGTGGACAGGAGACATATCATACAGACAGGAACCACTGCACAAGTGGTTTGGATGGATATATATCGCTGAATTTAATTCATTTGAGAAAGAAAAGTATTTACAACCAAAACCGGAGGATGTGCCCAATTTAAAATTTAAGATTGGTACTACTGAGAACATAGTTCAACGAAAAGCAGCTTTGGAAGTATCGGCCAACACACAGAATAATATACAGAATTCATCCACCATTATCTACAGTTGGTCCCTTCCCAAGGCTCATCAGTTTGAAACCAAAATAAAACAGTTTTTGAAAGCTTTTATTCAGAAAGAGAGGCTGAAAGTGAACACCTCAGGAAGAAGTGAAATCACCCACGGCCTGACCCTTGGAACACTGATTCATGTGATTCAGTTATGTGTGTTAGACACGTGTCTTTTTTATGGCTATCTGAACTGTGAAAAGACGTGGGAAAAGGACATGAAATCAAAACTATCGACCTTCCTCGAGTCCCCGCCTGATGTCATTAAAGAAAACGGAACGAAATACAACGGACAAAAGCTTTCCAAAAATGTTCAAACAATTTTCGATGTCGACAAAGTATGGAAAATTGTTTCACCGGAAGAGCAAGCGAAATATCCTGAAAGTTTTACCGAAGCCAAAGAAGTTACCGAAAATTTTACCGAAAAACAGGCAAGGTTTGTGCAGTGGGTCTTCAATTCAGGCACAGACGACCCAGACGACCGAATAGAAAACCCCAACCTAAAAGACAGCGACACCATTACTGACGATTTCGTGCAGGAAAACCCAAACAAAACAAACATTAAGAACCCTTATTTTGTAGGAGAGTGTGTGTTTACCAATTACAAAAAAACATATATGCCTTGTCGAATCATTGGATATGGGTTGGGGCTTCACAGTGGTACATACGCGATAGAGTGGCTTGACTTTAGACTGGATAACGATATTATGACTTTTCCTATAGACGACGGGGGTCGGTACAAAACGTGGCTTGACATAGTAGGCAATCCTGCTCGACACGAATACAAATCACCCAACGAAGTGTTTTCGTGGCATACCGTACGGACCAAGCACGAACGTCCAGACGTTGAACAATGGCCGACAAATGCAGACCGGGAAAAACGCGACAAAGAAGACAGAAGACAAAACCCATTGGTCAACCGTGCAGCATATACATATGCTGCATCTCCTGACAAACCAATTGTCAAACCAATTGTCAACAACAGGATACGTTTCTTACAACACGGAGATTGGTGGCGTGGGACAATTGTAGAGGTAAACAAGATGTACAAGTGGTACAAAGTGCAAGCAGACACTGGCGGAACTACGCAGAAACGTTTTAATGAAATTACAACCGAGAAGTATGCGCAGACATGGGAATTTTTGACTGAAGATGAAGATGCAGCAGTAGCGGACGAAGCAGAAGAAGAGGAATCAGAGGAAGTAGAAGAGGAAGACTATTCTGAATTTAACCGAAAAGAGTTGATGTCATTGGCCTCCAAAGGCAAACTTTCAAAGTACAATGACGTCAACGGAAACCCGGTCAACGGAAAGTCATCTAGTGAATATATTAGAGCAGCGTTGCGTCAGCGCGATATTGACAAGTCCAAATAACCCTAACCCTAATCACAAACCACAGTTTTTAGGTCGCTGAACAACACAGGGCATGATTGCAACAATTCCAGGGAAGTGGGTCAGCGCCCCAATCTTTCCGAAGCATTGGACATATTCAAAGCAAAAATGAGTCGCATGGGCATTTCTCTCAGTAAATCCTTCAAAGATTCGGCGTATCAAGTTCGCGCCACTAGGCTACCTACAGCAATATTTCTGGTTACAAAGACAGTAGTCTTTTTCATAACCTTCCTCACGTTTGAATTTTTTGGCAGATCTCTCGGTCAAATTCATCGAACGATACCACTGTAACATTCTGTTTAAATTTGCTTGAAACAATTGTTCAATATTGCCAGATACAAAACCATAAGCTGTCAAATTTCTGACTACGACTTTGACACTTTTTCCATCTGCTTTTCGTCCGTATAAAGTGACGCACATTCGACGATTTTCATCGAAACTGAGAGTTGAACTTGAATGTTGAAATGTTAACATGGGTTTTTTTTGGTTTGATTCTGTTTTGTATTTGAAGCAAGTAGTTATTTTCAGCATATGTTACACATATATGATCATTTTTTATAGGGTTGGAAAGAGATAATCCTTAACATCTTCAAAATATCGAACATTAATTTTGATAGTATATAAGATATACACTTTAAAACAAAATGGCATCGTATTCTTTTTCTATTCTAGACGAAAACGAGCAACACAAGTACACAGAAAAATTTAGTATTCGTACATGCACGCGGACAAAAAATGGTGACTATTCTTTTCAATCAGTAGGCGAAAGTGATGACCCCTACTATGGGCCAAACGGTTACTACGAAACTGAAATCGAACAGATTTATATCATCGAAAACAGTGGTAGTGTCTTTTTATTGCCAGAGGTATTTTTTTTCCATTTATATTCCCCAGAAAAAACAGGAAAAATTGGACGAAGAAGAACGGGCCGAACAAGAAATGCGACGGACCTTACATTTTATAATGAAGCATATATCCTCGATATTTTAGATAAAGCAAGAAAAAAATTAAAATACGGTGGAAAGCTCTTCCACTCGCAATTGCAATTTGGTGATAGATATATAAGCCAAACTGTCTACGTCGACGACGACGAAGAAACAGTATTTGACCTTAAATCTGCAGCGGTACTAGATATTGAAATATCCGAGTTGAAAAAGATCATCGTCCCACTCAGTGGATGGAAACAATGGGTGAAGAATATTGGTTCAAGTATTGGTCAGGCAGTTATAGATATAATGTAAGTACAAATTATTATTACGAATATGATTTATATCTTTTTTTTCACAGCACGTACATCAAACCCTGGTTCGGCCGATTCGAAATTATTTGGTTTTAGAACAGACATCTTTTGTACAAGGATACTCATTTCACGGAGATAGAAATAGTCATATGCTAGAAATAGTCATATGCTTAGCAACATTGTCTACACCAAGCGTTATGATTCACTTAGTGTTAGACAGGATATGTTTGAGGGCGAACTTAGATATCCAACATCGATTTGGGGAACAGACCAGAAAAAGACCATCTCCCCGGACGAATTTCTAAAGAGATTTGTCCGAGGAGATGGGGACGTCAGCGCGATATTGACGGATTAACTCACGATCATGAGTGAGTCTTGTCTACTAACTAAAGATGATAGTCGACGACCGCGAACATGACCTCATTAAGCGTTTGAATGCAGAAAAAGTGTCTTTTGAGGTTCGTCGTCTACCAGTAGGTGACATTATGTTCCAACACAACGGCACCACTGCTCTTGTGGAGCGCAAGAGAACAGATGATTTTGCAGCATCTATTTCAGATGGTCGTTGGCGCGAACAAAAAGCTCGCCTGGCAACTTCCGGTGCCATTGTCATCTATCTCATTGAAGGCAGTTTGTATGGCCAACGAAAAACACCAGAGGTCTTATCGTCCGCTATTTGGAATACAATACTGCGTGACAAAATGTGTGTGATACAAACGCGAGGTCTTGAAGATACCTCACTGCATTTACAACAATTGGAAAAAAAGATTGGCTACACTATCAAGGGCAATTCTGGTATCACTAGTTTAGTGAGCAAGCGTAAGCGTAAAGCAGACAATGTCTTTTTGTTAATGTTGATGACATTGCCTGGTATTTCTGAGCGCATTGCCACCGCCATTGTTGACAAATACTCAACGCTGCAGTTATTACAATCACAATTACGAGATGACGCCACAATATTAAAGGAGATAGCAGTCTCTACTAAAAGAAATATAGGTACAAAAACAATTAAAACATTATGCACTTTTTTGTCTTTTTTTTGTTATCGGAATTTGCCACACTTTGTACACATAGACCGTGACCTTTCATCTCGATTGTCCCAGTCTCGTTCCCAGACATGTTCACATTGCTGTTCTTGAAGTAGGCGCAACCTTTCCAATTCTGACCCAAGCTTTGACACTTCGCGTTGTAATTTCCAGTAATGTTGCTGTAGATGTGCAAAAGTATTGTCGGGATGCCATCGTGGAATATGTCGACTCCAGCCTGCTTCTTTATGGCAGCGATGAGAACCAATGTCAGTCAGGTACTGCATGCAATATCCTTCGAGTGCTATAATATCTTGTGGATGGGTGGGCTGCTGCTGTATGGTATGGACCAATGCATCCATGTTTATAACACTTTCTATGGTTCACGCATACAAATAAAATGTGCACTATATAAGACAGAAAATGTCAATAGAATGGGTAATTTTCAAACGGATTTAAATTGGTATGTGTACAGGCGTGCGCAAAGCACTGATGAATGGATTAAAAAACCATTGCACCATTGGGGAGACATTCAACTAGACGAAGCCCTTGCACGCTTCAAGCACGAAGTGTACACTTTTGTACTGGAAAAGCATATGTCATACGAAGACACCAAAACTATCTATCTGTACCAAGGCAGTGAGCGAATTGCAAAAGCTTTTTTGAACAAAGAGACCAAGCAGCTCGAAATACGGTCTAGCTCCATCCGAGAATGGCTGACCTGTACCGAAAATGTCTCACAAAAACGGATGCCACCATACAAGGACAGTTTTTTCAAACTGTATCTTGACAAACATACATGGATAGACCCTCAGACTGTAGCTTTTGCATCGAAAGAATAAATCTCAATCTAGCTGTATATAAATAGTCTACTAAAAAAAAAGAATGCTTTTACAGACAGCTTGGTTGTGTGGTTGGACAACATTGGTTATTTTTAATATTGTAGCAGTGTGGGATATCTCTCTCGAAACTTGTCAATGTCGATATCCTATTTTACTGTCTCGAGCATTGACCACTGACCCCTATCGAGGTATCACACTCGGTTATTGTCTGTTATCCATTGCAGCCACCTTGCAGTTGAATTCCAGTGTACTGTCTGCTGCTTTTTTTGGATTCTTCAGTGCCTTTTTGGTATCGATGTTTGAAACTTCAGCACATAATGCTCTGATTTTTGTATCCGCAGCTCTGGTAATGTGGGAATGTCGACCCCAACATTTTCTTTGGACAATACACTGGTGGGTCACGGTAGTAGGGGCTCTGATTTGTGTGACGTGGTTGGGGTATTCACATTTCGAACTGACTGGACAAGACTCGCGCTGTTCTTGGTGGTATCTGTCCGAGTATTTATTGTTTTGGTCGATGTATTTGTTGGTATATTGGAAGATACCGCCAGAGGCCGAGCTACAAGATAAGGTTGTTTCAGACGTTGTTTCAGACAGAGAGGTTGTTTCAGACAGAGCAAAAAAAATTAATTTTTAAGTGTTGACAATTCAAAATGGAAAGAGAGACCGTTCTGTACAAGGGTAGGTGAAGTCCATATTATTTTACGGTCAATGGGCACTGACAGTGTTGTCAAATATTTGGAATCGAACGTTGTGTCAACATGCGTAAGAATAAAGTGGTCTACCAACTGTAATAGCTGTGCACTGTGAAAGATTTCACCGCCACCAATGATATAGGTAGAGGAATCACCTGCTATTTGCATGGCCTCTGTAATTGTATTGCACCAATATTCTCCCGAGGTTGAATCAGTAGAATTGCGGTGCCGGCTGACTACAATGTTCTTACGATTGGGCAAAGGATGGATTGGTAATGATTCCCAAGTCTTACGGCCCATGATTACAGCACCTTCAGTAGTGTTCATCTTGAACCATTTCAAATCTAATGGTATATCCCAAGGTAATCGATTTTCGACACCAATTACGCCGTCCTTCGACATTGACGCTATTAGATAAACACTCATACTAATACTTTTGAATAAAGTTAGTTTTATATAGACTATGTTTAACTTATTTTATAATTTTTAAGACTAGTTCACCCACATTTTCGGATTCGATGTGTACAGATGTAAACTCTTTGACCATCCACTGCAGAAAAACATGCCGACATCCAATGCAGATAGACAATGTTCTAATTTTCCGACGATATTTACAAGTGGCTATTCTTGAAGTAATTGCATCGCAATCTTCGCAATGATGTAACCATCCTCCCTTTGGTAATTTAGGCATGGGTATAGGAGCACGGGTCTACTTAAATAATAGTAAACTATTCAAACAGACAGCACTATTTAACAACTCTGTTCCAAACTAGACAATGAAATGTAAATCTCTTGTTCTTGTTCTTGTGGTTGTGTTTGTGTGGATATGGTCGTTGCCACTGTTGATACTTGGTGCCATCTTTCTGTCTCCAGTGGCACTGATGCTGCTACCTGTGTCGTTTTTGATTTCGATTCTTGTCCAACGGTGTCCAACAGTGACCAATTCGCCGCTGCGTTCCTTTGTCAATGAGTTGCGATTATTTGAATGGTTTCCATGTGACACTGTGCAAGTACAACAACAAACTGTCATAGCTGTTCATCCACATGGTTTGTTATGTTGTGGTGCCTTGGCTGGTATTCATTTTGTTCCTGGTTCCACAACTATTATGTGTGTAGCACCTATTCTGTTTTACATTCCGATTTTGGGATGGTCGTTGCCGCTGCTTGGTTGTATACCTGCTGACTACAGTACGATGCGCAAAACGTTAGAAATGGGACACACTATAGTAGTTGTGCCCGGAGGCGTTCCTGAAATAGTACTGTCTGAACAAGGAGAGGACACTGCACTGTATCCGCGGTATGGTTTTTTAAAATTGGCGACTGCCACCGGCACCTCAGTGATGTCTGTCTTTGTTCAAGGTGAATGCTCAACATTTCAACTGATACCACTACCGTTTCGAAGATTACGGGCATACTTGTCGTGGCTGACCAATATACCCTTGGTATTACCTTTAGTCCGTGGTCACTGGGGTACATGGTTACCAAAACAGGTTACACTGCGACTCAAGACGCGACTCATGAATACTGTACCGAGCAGAAATGCTTACCAAGTACGATTAACATCAATGATGAAACGAACACCCTTGCGCCCGTCGAAGTGTACTATATAAAGACTACTACAATCTGTCAAATGGTTGGTATTCCTCATGGTATTTGTGTCGATTTGGAAACAACAATTGCTGGTAAAATTCCTGACAATATCCAACCACCTGGGCAGAAACGATATGAAACGCGCATTATTGAAATTGGTGCTGTTGATTGGCTAAATCCAACAAATACGTTTGGTTGTCTGGTCAATCCTATTCCATCGTCTATCCAAATCAGCTCGGTCGACGATATCTTCAACTGGTTGACAGAAAATCACCAAAAACCTACAGCAACACTCAACTTTTGGTCTCGGGTTTTGGTCAATCGAAACTCGTTGTTGCGCACCATGTTTCGTACAGAAGAATCGCCACTTGTCTGGCTCAATCGCACAACTCGAAATAGAGCCATCGATTTTGTACATTGGCACAATCACCCCGAAGACGGACCAGTTTTCCATACGGAAGAGGTAGCACTGGGAAAACTTATTGGGTTTGGTGCCGGTAGAGATTGGCTGGCGCATAACGGCAATTCATTTGACTTTAAAGTACTAGAGGGATGTGCATTACGCACTGGCTTATCGATTCCGCCGTCAATACAGAAGCATGATACCCTACACTTATTCCGCAAGCACATCCCTGGTCATAAATCTTATTCACAGCCAAAGTTGTACTCTGCATTGTTTCGTCAGACTTACAATGCACATGTAGCTATTGACGATGCTAAAGCACTGAGTAGATTGTGCCAACATGTTGCTGGCACACCCTACAAATTGTCCAAAGTCAAATTGTCCAAAGTCAAATTGTCCAAAGTCAATAGAATAGCAAAATCAATGAATTTGACCTTTCCCAAGACCGATAAACAAAAGATGGGCAAACCCGAAACAGCTGTGCGGAAAGCGACAACAGTTGTGCAAAAATCAAAGAGTCTAAAGAAGGTTCGAGGCATTGGTCCCAAATCAGTGGCAGCATTGGTACTGTTGCAGGTGACAACTGTACCAGAGTTACGAAACAAAGTCAAAATGCATGGCACTGAATGGCTTCGGGATAATTTGCCATTTGGTGTCAGTTGGAAAAAAGTCGCAAGAGAGATTATTTAAGTCCGACCTGTAACCACAAAATGTCCAAATACGGAAGTCTTGCTACTATCTCGTTGGTGGGAGGTATTGTGACAATCTTATTTCCAATTGTTGCTTTTTTTGGTTCTGTTTCAGTCATTGTCAGCAGCGGTATGAGTGTTGTATTGGCACTGCGTGAAAAGTGTGTGCATCAAGAAGACAAAATCATAGGAAGAGCAGTAGCACTCTCTGAAGAAGGCGAAGAAAGACTGTAGGCAACTCAAAACAACGGTGCAAGTTTTAGTGGTTTTTTGATTGATTTTATAAAATGTATTGTCCATTGATTAATAACATCAACTGACGGTAGTGTAGATTCTGTTTCAAAACCGTTCTTTGCAAAAGCACTCTTATAACAGCGAAAGGCAGCTTTTGCATTCTTTGATGTAACAGTGACATTCCCGTACACTACAGGATTTCCAATTCGTTCAACATAAGTCCGGATGGCACAGAACATAGTCTTGGCAACAGATTCACTAGACATACCCTTGTGATTTATATAAACATCTTTGATTTCAATATTTTCATTGACAATAATTTCTACACAGTCATCCTGTCTTATTTTAAACGCGTTGAATTCTATCAGTTGGGCTCGAACACTCTTGTCTTCCACAAAAACTGCTATTTGGATGCTATTATTATTTTGAAACCACTTGTAAACACGCTTGTCAAAAGTTTCGTCAATTGTATAGGTTCCTGCCCTGTCAGTATGATAGCTTGCAATGGGTGCATAAAAACCAGCTCCCATCTTTTTTGGATTATTGAAGAGTCAGACACCTTTTTACATATTCCTTAACATTGAAAATCATATAAACAAGAATAGGAAAATATATTGAACATATGTTTTTTTTTGTATATCGGTTATTCTAGAGAATAAAAAAAAATGGTCAAGTTACTACATCTCCGTCGTTCTACCCGCAATGGTCGTCGGTCATCAACACGTATCAAACCCAAGAAAATTCGAAAAAAAAAAGAAACAAAAGTGCAAGATTTGTACGACCGTGACTTGGGTGGATATAAATTTGTTGCTGTACACAAGAACAAGAAATGGCACCAGACAAAGCGTTCAAAACGTCAATTGAGAGAAGAAGAGATATTGTGTGAGAAGTTGAGGAAAAACTCTGCAACAATATCCAATGATGGCTATGCCATTGACCATTTTTTTGTCGAACACGATACAGGTGAGTCCACATTACCAGAAGACACAGACAGACTTTTTGCAAAAGCAGACAAATTAGACTTCAACAGTGACGACAGTGACGACAGCGATTCAGAATGGTCTGAAAGCGATTAAGATGAAATCGTTGACACGATTTATAAGAGTATTTCGTTTCTAGCCGCAATGTCAACAATATAAAAATCAGAGTAACGGGTGGATTCTGCACCCCACCATTCCAATATTTCTTGAACAAGATTGCGCTTTGACATGCGTTTGGATACCCGCAGGCCATGACTGACTAGATACAGCGGTGTCGCAGACAAGTCTTCGTGCACATGACAGCATATATTGGGATTTGCACCATTGTTCAACAACAGTGCAATACATTCCGGTTTTTTTAGAACCCAATATATCAAGGGCATGCCTTCCAGTATAGTATCAGGGGATTGGGTCTGTAATATAAAACACAACTGTTTAAATTTCATTGCGCTCGCGCCATGTTATTTTCTATTTACTTTTTTATATATGTGCCAACTTTAAATTATTGCCGACATTTCATGTGTTCTACACTATCTGTACAACCTCCTATATACATCCCATTGTAAAAAACCATGGGGAATGTGTCTGGTGTTGCACCCCCTGAAAGACCTCCGACTGTTAATAGAAACTCCGCCTTTTGTGCCTGTAAAAGGTGGTCAACATTGACAACAGTCACTGTTGGTAACTCTTTTGTTGCCATTGTACACCATTTACAATTGGATTTTGTATACATAAAGTAACCGGTATCAGTAGGCATTACAAGTTTCATTTGACAAAAAGTAGTCATTTTTATAGTATTTTTTGTACTTTGTATCCATGAACAAAAAACCACTCTTCCACTAATGCCACATCCTCCACTCTGCACAGCATCCGTTGTAAGCAAAACTCTTCAAACGCTTCAGAGGTTGCTTCTGGATTGTACAGTGTCACCAGACGAAACAATTGTGCTGACCTCACACAATATTTGACTATGTCTTTCAGCTCAGCACCCTCAGTCACACAGTACTCCAGGCCTCCATACCATTGTTGACGTGCAGCATAGTCAATGCAAGCATCTGGTCCATAGATGTCCACAAACACTCTCCACTGATGCAGTTTTCTGGCATAGGCCACAAAAGTACCAAGTACTAACGGTACTTTTGCTTGTCCCCACAGAAAATCAAACATCATTTGTGACACTTGTTCAAAGTCAACAAAAGACCAAATGTGTGTTAACGGTACAATATAATGTGTCTGCATCCAGTCAATATTGTTTTCAATTAGGGCCTGGCAAACATGCTGCTTGTATAACTGCTGCAATTGTTTGTCACAGATAATCGATTCAGAGATACACAGAGGCAACTCAGCAGAGTCCCAGGCTGTGGATGTCAACCACATCACAATCCACTGGTCAATATACTGCTGATTCCCAATGAAATCAGCTGCCTTGAGTGAAGAGACAGTCTGAGGACCTAGCAACAGCTGTTGTTGTTCAGGAGTTGGGGTGATTTCAACATCAGATGCAAACATTACAACCCAAGAACAGTGCCTTGAACATGTTTTTACATATGTGCAACAAACTCGAAA
>Ga0233426_10001681_pt1 | contig 19663 bp, 19 predicted proteins | sample SI_118_April2016_6_FD_179875 | JGI IMG/M metagenome (GOLD analysis project Ga0233426, IMG submission 179875) | Seawater microbial communities from Saanich Inlet, British Columbia, Canada - SI_118_April2016_10_MG | ecosystem: Environmental > Aquatic > Marine > Inlet | place: Canada: British...
TATTGATAATGACATTTTGTTTTTTTTTTGTTCCTGATTTCCTCTATCCTCCTTATATACTATTCGACGACGTTCTTTTATCAAATCTTTCCGAGGCAATGGATTCAAATCTTCCTCCTGGTCTATAAAAATTCTCGCGCCATTCGATGGCAAAGCGTTGGAAAATTTCTAACGCACGGCACTCTTTGCCGGTCTTTAATCTGTACCAAACGCGCAGCACTTTGGCAACACCGTCTTCTGGGTCACCGACCCATTCATGAATGCCTTTTGCTGCTATGAATACGCCGGTATGTCCTAGGTTTTGACGTTGGAAATCTACGGCGCGGCGTAGCTTAGCTGTCACATCACGATGAGGACACGATGGCCCACCGTACGTTGCATGGACGATTTGCAAAGAGCCTCCGTCGCACCCCAAATGTACTGTGTCATAATCAGCCCAACGGCAATATATGATATCCGGGTTTGTTTCCCCTGATGGTACTGGAGGGCCGCAAAACTTGCACTTGTAAGGGAAACTTTGTTGAGCCAGCGTTTCAAGTGCGACTATGCCACATAAAGCTGAAAGGGCGTCAAACGCCCGGCCGCAAACAACACAGATGTCCGGTTCTTCCAAATAACATTCTTCGATGTACCGACGCTTGTCTGTGTCATCGGGTTCTGTTTTCTCTTCAATTCTCGCTCCACCTTCAGGTACCCTTTGTAAGAGTCCTTCTTGCCAGTGGTATGGTAATATGCACCACACGCCATTCTCTTTGCGCACCAATTCTGAGGTAACGTTTGGAATCTTGTGCAGAGAATACCACCACTGTAGAGAACAATCATTCTCACCGTCATTTTGAGTTATGTTGTACCACCAACCCTCGTACTCTCCCCAATATTCTTGGTACAGCTCTTCGTCTGCTGATACGGATTGTGTCCATTCCTCTTTCATCAACGGAATAAGAGAACGCGAAAGGTCGGGATTTAATTGGTTTGCATGGTTGTCTAAGTCGGCCTGGTTCATTTTTTTACTATAATAATATTATATTGTATAATTATTAACTTATGTGGTATGTGTATGGACAGCGGTGTCAGAACTTAAATAAAATATTGGCCAAAGATGATGGTCATATTAAAAATGGATTCTAATAAAAATGCGTAAAAGATTCCTTGCAACAAATAATCAAACCAATTGTCCAACGAGGCGGTTGTCAATAGGACCAACACGTAGCCAAACCACCAATGGTGTAAATGATAATCACATCCCTCCACGGATGCACACGACACGGCCGACATGACAAACATAAAAGTCACTAGTAAAAACAGACGAATGAAAATGACTTTGTCTGCCATGGAGGGTGTGCAGCATTTTTTCGACCAGTCACCACTGCATAACTTGACAAACCAGTAGACAACAACGCCCGCAACCAATGTAAATGTAACTGCATACACTCCAATCTGTTCTGGTGTCATCTCCTCTGTGTTTAACGATGTTTGGAACAGTGGTTTATTTCGTAGCCAACCATATAAAATCATTGTAAATATCATACCTACCATCCATGCTGAATATCGTGCACATCCAGCTCGCGTTGGGTCTCCAATACAGGTGAATTCTTCCCACTTATGCCATGGCAGTGCAATGATTCCGAGACCAAACCAACTCACAGTGACAATATCACCGACAATTCGAACATAAGAATGTGTCTGGTTGTGCCACATGCCAATGTCAGCATATTTATATACATTGTACCCAATGGCGTAATTAACACACAAAGAGGCAATGTACAGTACTATTCCACGCCAGGAGATACCAAGCCACGAGGTATTGCAATTGAGGAATGCATGTCTGCATAATGTTTGTGTTTTTTCCCAATTTGTTTGGATTATGTTGGGACGGTCAGCTTCTAATGGAAGTATTTGTGACATGTATGTGTTGTGTAGGCTTCGATTAAATACATAAGTCTGACACAGTCCCCGATTAAATACGATACAATCCTGTATACAATAACTCGATCGTTAATATCGTCAATGTTAAACCACATGATGTATTCTGTGTACCAATTGTTTGGACTGGACCCAACGGCGAGTCCACAATTCGTGCTAAATAAATGTATATCTGCCTGCTCTTCCTGGACATTGGAGAATGTCACATCTAGACTGTTGCAAAAGATGCCCCGAGAGCAAGCACTTGTCTGTGTCAAGCAAGTGTACGACGAAGGTCACAAGTATTTGAAAACATCAGCTTCTATGTTGATGGATCCTTCTGCACGTCAATGTTACGATGCATGGTTGGACACCTTGTCTAATCCCACAGCCGAAAAGAAGGCCCTGACAAAGGCTCGATTCTTGTGGTACAATCAGCAGAACAATACAGTCAAATTTTCAGAGACAATGCTGAAAAGCTTGGGAGACGAAGTCTCTTGTGTGAAAAACAAAAAACAAAAGAAGATGGTGCCCGTGAAACCAATCTGCCGTGAATGTCGATGCAACTTCGATTTCGATGAGCCGTACTTGGTCTTGCATTGTCACTGCACCACACGCGTGGGTCATAACGAATGCCTGAGTAATTTCAACCAGCGTTGTAAGGGAAAATGTCCGGTCTGTCGGCAACAGTTACTCATGCGCAGCCAAGTATCCAAATATCTGTTTTGGAATGTCAAAGAAAAATTTAAACTTATTCTTTAATATTTTCAATTGTTTGTTTATAAATGACGTGTACTGTACCATCTTTGTCTTGTACTGAATATGCGTTATATTTATTGTCAATGCATTTGCCTTCGACCGAACAGTTAAAGGTGTAAAAGCCACCAATAGAGGCTTGTGTTGGTAATGTGGCAGTTTGAACGAGATGAATTGCTTTCGACGTATCCACTCCAAAATCTTCAAGCTTACCTTCCGAAGTCAAATCAACGTCATTTCCGTCTTCGTCAGATAACATATTGCCATTTTGCTGGAGGTAGAAACAACCTGAGGAAATCCATCCCATATTTTGTAATTCAGACAGTAAATCTGTGATGGTTTCACATTGTACAATCGTCTGTGTCTCACCTGCTTTGACAATCACCGACTGTATGTTGCGAACAGATGCTATATTGTTGCGAAAGAACGATGTACAATCATCGGAAGGCATTTGGCGCAGAACCTTAAATTTCTGAAACCATTCCTGTACACAGGGTTCGGCCCTGTCGATTTTTCGTAGTGTTGATTTCAAATTTGTTTTTAAAAGTCGTCCAATGGATGACAGCAAAAAACTTGGTGGTGGCGACGGCAACGACCAAGTCTTATGCATTATATCATATTCCACGAACGGTGACCCACCAACAGCCAGAACCGCTACTACTGGTCGCATATCGGTGGAATGCTGTGTGCAGTAGATATTATTGTCAGCTCGACGTTGAAATAAGGAACTGTCGGACAGTGTCATCGGTGTTGTGCCTTTAATTGAATCAATAACTGTGTACATACCCTGAGAATGCCGAATGGCTACATAGTGTTTCATATTCGAATGCCCCAGTGCTACCAAATATCCCACAAATTGTTGATTCATGGCAATAGCTGGTTTGAAATAATCTGCTTGAAATTTCTCAGTGTCGACCCGTTGCACGTATTTGCCCTTGTCGTTCAAAATAGACTGTAGTACTTCAATGGAATAGTAGCCAAGAGCTGGGTCGTACATAGGCTCACCGTTTGAAATAGATTCCAAGTATTTGGATTTTTGGTCCATCTCTTCGCGCGTGACAATGTGAGAACTGTACAAATTTTGAAGAGAACGCATTCCACAAGTCAGGTCGTCCTCTTGACGTACGACCTGACTGTGGTGATGGGGATAGGTTTGTTCCGGTTCGTCCGAATATTTCGTTTCGTCCGAATAGACTAGTTCGTCGGCATAGACTAGTTCGTCCGCATATTCCACTGTACTATCTGATTCTGTATTATCTGATTCGGTGCTATTGACAAAAGATGTTGAAACATGTGTCGGTTCACGGAGAGCTTCTCTTTCTCTCAGTTTCTTCAAATAATTTTGAAAGTGTGTTTGCGAATCGTCAAACATATAGTCATTAAAAGTAGACCTTTATAGGGCCTTAGCGTATGTCACATAACACACTCATAATCTTGTCAAGTAGTAAAAAAAATGCAATACAACTTATCAATAAAATAAAAGCGGTTGATATTTCTTCAGACAAAGTAGAGTCCATTTGGTCAACAGTCTTTCAACTATTTATACTCAACTATTTCTAATTATTAGTTTAGCGTCACATGACACACTCATACCAGACAAAGTAGAGTTATACATCCCATTTATAAGAGGTCATCCCTTGACTAACCGGTCGCTCTTTTTGTTGCTGTGGTGGGTCCAGCATGTCCCTACAGAGTCGTCCAAAATCCATTGAGCCGTACAGAATTCCCTTGTAATCTTTGCGTACGAGTAAACACCACAGTTGAAAAGCCTCTGCAAATGTACCATTGGGAACTAAATTCACAAGACCTCGGTACATGACATCGTATCTACTTTTTCGTTCAATCACTACGGGAACAACCATGTGTGGTATTTTGGTGCGGTGTTTCCATGACTTTTCGGAAGAACAATAGAAAAAGTCTTTGAACGAGACAGAATAAGTTGACATAAAGTAAGCATGTACCATCTGCAGATGCAGTCCTTCACGGACGTAGTTGTCAGCATGCAACTCATGTGTTTTACCATATGCCACGAGTTGGTTGAGTTTGTCCAATATAGCTAATGGATGATTTTCAGCAACTGCCTGATAGGCAGAGACTCTAGAACCTCGCGCATTGTAGGATGCAATTGGTCCATCAGACAACCGCAGTAAATTTTCCCAGGTGATGTCTGCTGTTCTGTCGCGGAATTTACGAATTTTCAGATGTCGGTTTTCACGTTCGACGAAATGCAGCCACTGTGTTTCGGGCATTTCCGCAACAGGTGGTATCGTATCCCACATTGTGTATTGAGCGAATGAACGACGGATGGCAACAAATCGCACATACAGTTGGTACACAAGAGCAGGGTGAATTTGAAATTGATTGTCTTCGATTTTGATGCGATGTTTTCGAATGTCGAAGACAGACGCACCTGCTGCATGAGTCACAAACCAAGCGGCTCGAAACTCCAACGCGTCCAGATAGACCAACACGTGCTGCGTGAGAGACTCGATATGGACCCATTGTAATTCAAAAATGTCCAACGCGTTCAGTAATTCGGAAATCGAATATTTCGCAGTGTCGTACGATACGTGCGAACGTAGTTTCTGTCGCTTCATCCACATTCGCGTGTCTTCCGGAATGACTGTACATCCCGGCTTGGACGCCAGCCATTTACACAGTGAAATACACACGTACACAAACATGCCTTCACACCAACCCTTCAGCTGACCAGGAATTCGGTCAAAAAGCGAATCCCAGGCTTGAAAGGCAAATTTCTCCAGTTTAGTAGCCAAACGCAGGTAGGGTAAATCGTCGTTCTCGTCCACTACCATAGAACCTTCGGCATGTGACAAGAGTATATCATACGTATCCAGCAAAAATAAAAATAAATCTGCTTTTTCAACAGGTGGTTTCAACGAATAGTTGACACACTCTACAAGGGTATGGCAGCGAAAAATACTTTTGTAATTAGAGTTATACATTTTGTGTTACTAGAAACAGTTTAAATAGTGTCAACAACCAGTGGAGCCAAATCCGCTGCTGTCTCTTAAGTGGTCAGAGTCTCAACTTGTTCAATTGTCGGCACACAATAGCGATGAAGAATGAGTTGCGCAATGCGGTCACCTTTGTTCACTCGATACCGAGGACCGTTATTGAACAGCTTCACTTGAACAAGACCACGATAATCTTCGTCAATAATACCGCCGAACGGTACTACATTGTACTTGAAAGCAAGGGATGTTAGTCCCTCAATTTTACCATAATGACCGACTGGGATTTCAAGTTGAAGCCCAGTATTGATAATGGCACAACTTGCCATATCCATTGTGCAATCTTCAGCTGCATACAGGTCATAGCCTGCTGCACCCATTGACGAACGCACAGGTAGGTATTCGCAGACAACTCGCATCTTGGGTGCTGACCAGACACCATAGGAACCATAGGACTGAAAATGTCCAAGTCCATGTTCAATAAATGGCAGCGATTTCGTACTGTGTGCAACAGGAATAGTCTTCATATGAACAGGTTCTAAAGATTCCATTTGACTGACACTGTATCATTATATGTTTCAAATTATCATATGCATAGCATTTTTTAGGTGCAGCACTATTTAATTTTTTTGCAGTATATATTGGGCCTTGTTTGTACAAAAAATGTCACGCATGAATAAAACACCCGAAATTACTATGGTCGAAGAAGAAGCTTGGACTGCTACAGAGCCAATTGAAGAGTACAAACCACAGCACCCTATGCTTCAATTTCAGTATGAAGACGCACAAAAAGAAGACCACCTCTGCAATTACCAAGAAGTATCCCCTTTAGAATCCAAAGCAGCAAAGAAAAGACAACTTCGTAAACAAAAAAAATAAATATATTCTAAATCTATTCTAAATTTTTATATACTAAATAACCATGAAAGCACAAATGAAAACTACTGCCAATACACGCAACACTCGTGCACTGCGTCGCAGCTTGGACAAAATCAACAAAGAGTTGTCTCTAACGAAGCAGAATGCAAAGAGCTTTCGAACGGCAGTCTTTAAAGCCAAAAAAGACTACAGCATTCAACTAAACACAGAAAAAACAGATAATGACATTTTGCGTAAGAGTTTGAGAAATTTCTCGGTGACATGTCGCAACCAGCAGAAAGAATTGCGTATGTTGAAAGTATACATGAAACAGCATGCACTTTGGAGAACGTAGAACTCAGCCTAAGATATAAATTTAATTTGTTATTTTTTTAATACTAATCTACGTCGTCGGAGTGGTACAGCCAAGCGCAAGCATTTTGCTCGTACAAGCTTATGAGGAAAATCAAACTCAATTTCACGACAAAACGAACGACTGACGTGTAAAATTTCTTCCATCTCTTTGACACACATCGAATCCATAATGTGCAAATCAACATTGTAAAATTCGGGATTGGAGGTGTCGACATTAACAGTGAATTGACAATCGATATTTTCCATGGCATTCAACTGCTGCAGGAAGGTGTACAAACATTTTTGGTCGCGTTTTTCAACATTCGACATGTCACAAGATACATGATGTCGCTGTGTTTTCATTCTCCTTTTCTTTCGTTTTGTTTTGCAAGCATTTTCACGCCACACATCAATTCGAATACTTTCCTCCATCATGTTCACTGTCATTGTACGAATACGTTCATTTGTGTTCAAAATCGTGTCAAATTCGACCATACCCACCACTGGCAGACCACGTATCACTATAATGTATCGTGACGGGTATTTCGTATTCGTTGACAAGGTCAAGTTTGTCTTGACAGCCCCACGGATACCAGAGATGTAATGCAGTGTTTTTTCCACAAAGGCAGTTTCGTCAGGCTTCAGCGCAACAGGACCAGACATCTTTACCAACCTGTCGGTAACGGGTATTTGTCGGGAGACAGTATGTTGAGTTGGTACCAAGACCATGTTGCTACTGCCAGACTCAGACTGCGAATAATCCATTGCTTAGAGGTACTCTTTTTCGTTTGCCTTTTATACTCAATATTCAAATCAATATTACCAGTTGCAGTATTGACCCGTACACAAATGCCAGTTGCACCGTTTTGCAGTGCAATTTCTCGCCACTCGTCAACATCAGTGTCTTCAACAGTGTCAACATAGCTCATTCTCACCTTTTTTCCTTGCGTGTAATTCAGTTCACCCAGTTCCTGGATATTCAAATCCACATTTTCACTTGCAAACTCTGTCTTGTACAATTCAGCAATAATTTTATGAACACTTTGTTCAATAAACATTTGGAAAATGAAGTTAGGACTTTATACAACATTCCTAAATATTAAGAGTAAATGCAACTTCTCACCGGACATTTCTCAACGCGGACAAGATTTCTCTAAAAGATTCTCTCACCGGAATCTCACCGAAAGCACCGAGCCCCTGATAGAAGAAGAAAAAAAACAGGAATACTTTTGTTTACTATTATGCACATATGTTGATTTTATATACACCAGTCAATCATAGTAAACAAAACAAAATAATTGGACAAAATGTCTAATAATTCCTCTTTGCGCCAAACCACGATGTCAACACAAAACGTAGACGAGTATAGTTACGCCGCTTTTGTAGATTATCACGAAAAGTCACGACCTCATCGTCCGAACAATCCTGATAATTTTCTATTGCAACAGACCAAACCGGGTCATGAGACAAATCGTTTTACAAATAACAGGAGTATTTTGAACGAGCTCATGGACAATGATATACGTGCGGCAAGCGACACGCCGTGTGAAATTACCCTGAATATTTACAAGGAAGAGGAGTTCGGAAAAAATATTCTTCGTACATACGCCGCGGGGCCTGGTCATGGTCAGGAAAACGCTCAGCGTTTTTGCCAACGCGGCGATGTCGACGAAGAACTGTCTCGCCAACTAAAACTAGGAGCAAGTTGGTACGGTAATGGTCAGAAAGATGCAATGCAGGAAATTTCGTGCTATAGCATTGCAGTTTCGGTCAGTAAAGCCACCCGCCCAGACACGTGGGATGTCCATGTCCATGTTTTCCAATTCCTTGGATGGAACCGTGTTCATACATTGCATTATGAATACTACTGTACAGACGGCGTCTGGACTTTGAACCTACGCAATAATAAAAATCATTTGCAATGCTTTCTAGAAACAAGCGCGCCAACGTTCTTAAAAACGGAAGACAATATTAAAACATTGATACGCGAGGAATCGCCGAATGCAGAGACCGGCGTTACACGCTTGATGTTAGGTCTTAGAGGTTTTGAAGAACTGCTCGTCGACCGTAGAAAAATAAATGCATTGGTTACATCCATCCAAAAAACACACGTGCGTAAAAAAAACATTACATACAACATATTTGGTGTCGAATTTCAACCCAACACTTCTTTGGAAGATAACATCGTGAATGAAAAGAAATTCGAGTTTGAAAATTTCACATTGAAACTTGGAAAACGTCGTGTACCTTCGCCCAAAGCAAAAGAGCCACAAGATGCTATTTTGGAAGGGCCGATATTTGTACTGGGCAACCGCATTATGCAATTTGATTACAACAGCTTCTACAAGTCCAAGTATGAAGATGAGGACCCATGTGCGGTGGCATTATTTTACTACCGCAAATACGTCAATGATGCCCGAAATAACCACGGCGCCATAGTTAAACAATTTCGTTTATACACGGACCTCGTCGCAATCATCGACCTAAAAAACGCCGGTATATGCTCAACCACCACTCGCGTTAAGCCAAAAGCAGGGCGCCAGATTTTAAATGATATTAATGAACCCATACGAGGGTATGTAAGGGACCTAACAGAACCCGAAAACTTGAAACTGTATAACCTGTATAAAACACGGACCGCTGCTGGCAGCAGTAGCTCTTCTGGCAGTAGCTCATCTGGCAGTAACTCTTCTGGCAGTAACTCTTCCGGCAGTAGCTCTTCTGGCAATAGCTCATCTGGCAGCTCTGGCAGTAACTCTTCTGTCAGCTCTGGCAGTAACTCTTCTGTCAGCTCTGGCAGTCACTCTTCTGGCAATAGCTCATCTGTCAGCTCTGGCAGTAACTCTTCCGGCAGTAGCTCTTCTGGCAGTAACTCTTCTGTCAGCTCTGGCATTAACTCTTCTGTCAGTAACTCTTCCGGCAGTAGCTCTTCTGGCAATAGCTCATCTGTCAGCTCTGGCAGTAACTCTTCTGGCAGCTCCGGCAGTAACTCTTCTGGCAGTAGCTCTTCTGGCAGCTCTGGCAGCTCCAACAATAGCTCCAACAATAGAAAGCGAAAAAAGAAGCGCAAAACCCCTAGTAACAAAAAACAGTGTACATTAAAGATGATGCAGCCCACTGTTAGCAGTGAGAGTCGTGGTTTTTTGTATTGTTACACACTGGAAGATTCATCGGATTGGAAAGATGTCTCTGGCAAAACGATTTACAAATGGGGGCTCACAAAAGATGAAAGTCTGGAACACTATATCAGACACTCTCATGGTTGTAAACACCCCACAAAAAAGATTCGTCATGTTTGTTCATGGTCGCACGTACCTCTGGTTGCAAAGGTAGAACATGAAGTGTTGCAGAAGATGCAAAACAGTACAGACGTGACTCAATTTGCAACCCCGGCGACAACCAAGTCAGAATATTTTACTACGGTTTTAGACGAACCAACTTTGTGTGTGTGGTTGGAAGAAAGAATCCGGGAAGGTTTACAGCGCGAAATGCAAATCAAAGAAGCTGAATTGTCCACATGGCAAGTGGTCTCATGCTTCGAAACCTTTAATTACTAAAAAAATAAGTGTATATTTTAATATTATCTAAATCACTTTTCAAAATAAGAGTCACATGAGACCACACTCGCGAAAGATTGCCAAAAGTATACAATTCGCATTTACGCTCGTTTGGCAGCAACAAACAGTCAGAATCTTTGGAGAATTTATTTTTTATTTTTTTTATGAATCTCTAAAGCTTTAGAGAATATCATTGACCATTTTATTTTTTTATTTTGTCTAATTCCAATGTACACCGCCTCTACAGGAGTACTGGCCATCAGTGTATGCTTTATGAACCTCCTGTGCTCTTGCCTGTACCTGATTGTCTGTCCATTGTTTGAGCTGTCTCAACTCATCAGTAACAACTCTCAATTGCTGTTGGGTAGTACTCAAGTCTGTCATGACTGACTCAAACATACTGTTGTGTGCTGCATAGTGCTGAGTCCATGACACTTCTGTCTGACCACAGGCCAAAAATGTGGTATACAACTCTTGAATCTGCTGCAACATCAATGCGTGTTCGGTGTCCACCACTGGCAATGCATACTGTTGGTGACACGGTCCGCCATCTACACATTTTGGACACAACCAGACAGAATTGGCCGGACATATTGGCTCCTGTGTTTTGAGTGATACATTTCTAGAGGTTGAACACTGCGAACATTTTCCTGTATCGTGTCCAACTTCATCATGGAACCAAATATTGTTCAATTGAGATGGTTTGTACAATGACCAGAGTACTACCACTGGAACACCGCCATAATGTCCACCTGGCAGCGGTTCCAGCACATGCTTGAAAGCAGACATATTGGCAAATAGTTCTTCATACTCCTTTTTGGTGGTCACAGGGTCGCACACAAGTTTGACAAAATCGCTCGCAATGTCTGCCCGATTGTGCACAAATTTGTTAAAGTGATGGTTTCGAAAATCGGCCAGAACTCTCTCAAAATCCGGTTTCTTTTTGCATGGGTGTTGGTACTCAAACTTTAACCATTCGAACACCAGATTTTCAAAAGAATCATTACTGGTCCAAGGCACTGAAGACAAAATAAAATCAGCTTGTATATGAGCAAATGACATCGATACTCAAATGAGGAACAGTGAGTTCGAGTTCAACTTTTCGCTGATTATGTTATTTTTATGACAAATGGATACAGGTACGTGGACAATTTTCTCCACAAATTGTAGAGTCAACTGATTTTTCCGATGAAGTTTAAGCAAGATGCCTACCATGTTGTTGAATTCATGGTTACTGTCTCGAATCTCGATTCTGATTCCTTTTGGCATGATTGTTGCGTCGAACATTGTAGTCCAATTTCTTCGAATAGCAAACCATTCAGCTATCGGAATCACCTGTAAGACACGTGTCAGTACCTGTTCTGGATACCACTGTTCAATAGGAAATTCTACCATATTGTACAACCACCAATGGAAGTATTCATGTTCACCTGTTAGTAAATTCCCTAATGACCAATTGGGACTATCAATTGCTGTGAATTGTTGTCTGTCAAGAGCTCGACCTTTTGGTGTTTGTGATGAGTTGCCAACCGGAAGACGCAATTCGTTCTTGGCAAATGTTTTGGGAGAATCATCAATAACTTTTTTCAATTCCCTTTTCATTTTTTCTGTTTCTTGTACAAACCAGGGTACTTTGGAAAATGCTTGGTGTGCAATGAGTGTACACAAATCTAACGACCTATTTGTACATTTAGATGCAAAGGTTTCGATTCCGTCATATTGCTTAAAAAATGTTTGGTCAGGGTCTTGCCAAGACTGTTGCGCCAAAGGGTTTACACATGAAAACCCAAAATCAATAAATGTGACAGTTTTTTCGGCAGCATCATACATCACGTTTTTGCCTGACAAGTCACGATGCATGAAATTATAATCGCGTTGGAGATGCCACAATGCTTTACAAACATGAGCAAAGGCAATAAGACTGGCAAGTTCACTTGGCAGACTGCTTATTTCAATACCCTTTGCTTTCTCCATGCAAACATCTACCATACATCGCTGCCGTATGACTCTTTTCAAAAATAAGATGGATGGTACTTTGATATTCTTATACACTGCAGCCTTTTCTTTGTTGACATCCGACTTGAGTTGTTCAAGTTGTTCAGACAAATACATTTGGGTGACAATCTCATATAGACCAGCATCCAATTCTTCTATTGATTTTATAACAGCATTGTGACCATTGTAGGCTACCTCGGTGAAAACACCAGCATATGCCCCAGACTCTTTGTGTTTTTCAACAATATAGGCAATCCCAGGCTGCAAACATGGATTACGTTTGACAATATACTGAACAAATCGTGCTGTTTTCTTACTTGTTTTCTTAATTGCCCCTGTTGAACACACATTGATATTTGCAGGCAAACTGTCTAAATATTTATATCGTACATTGTCAGTTGGTAGTTTTTCGAGTATTCGTGTGGAAATGTCGTCAGGGGGAACTTGGTGCTGCTGGATTAACGTTATCAGTGATTGTAAGTGGAGCCTCCGAACGGCAGATGATGATAATTCAAGAATCAAATCCATATGTCACACACAGAATCAACGTTTATACTTCAAAAAAATAAAATTAATATTTAGGTGACGAAATACCTGCAAACAACTGAACAGCTTTGAGCTTTGTGAGTGCACGTTTCGGTTTTAAATGATATTCTAGGCGATTTGGAGAGGTTTCATTAGTCAACGCTACCAGTTTTTGGACTACGGACACTGCTTCCGAACTTTCTTTATTGAATTGCTGTGCATGTAAAATGTCCTTTCGACATTTGGAAACTGATTTTTGAAACTGTTCAACATCGACAGTATCAATTGCTGGTAGCTGTGGTAGGACCTCAGGCATGTGTCCAAAGCCAGCATCTACTAGAATACATTGTTCTTTGAGCTGGAGATTGTCAATACTACAGTCCTTTGAAACGAAGACAATCTGAGCTCTGTCACCGTCATCAATGCACTGCAATGCGTGAAACGAGTCACAGTCAAACACTTTTATTCGATATGTTGCATTTTGTCTCCAAAAACAATGATAGACATCGCGCCAACATGGGTTCACAAAGAATACAGAGATAATTATACCGCAGATGACAATGCTTTGTCAATCTCTATTTTAAAACGAAGTTTACAGCGCATTCTACCAACATAAAAAGGAATGTTGGTCAACTCCTTTTTGCCCAGTCCTAGATATTGGGCATGGCCAGTTGTTATCATGTAGGCCTGTGTCTTGCGTGAAGAGCGACGACATACATTACACAAGTAAGTATCAAAAACTAATGATTGTGTAGTATTCCCACATGACTGGCATCGTTTGTGGGTCATGTAGTGCGTAACAGCCGCTTTCCAACTGAGAATGTTGCTGTTCCAATGTCTCCGACGTCTTTTCAACTGCAGTTGTTTTTTGGCAAACTTTCTCCAACTATACTGAACAATGTCCAATTTCAAGTAGGTATAGAGCAGGAGTTTGGTCTGCCATCTTTTGAGTCTTATTCTTTTGAGTCTTCTATCATGCAAGAAAAAACAAAGCCAGACTTTAGTGATAGGTTGTATTCGATACCGCCATGGTAAAAAAGAACCAATCAAATAGACAGTATCCATTGGTAACATGACCTTTGTCCTGATATTATATTATTTATAGTGAAAAAACTTATATTTATTATATTTTTTTATTTTACCTGAGTGAATAATTATATTTTTTTTTTTATAACGTGATATAGACTTCACTCAAATGTCAGAAGAATGGCAGCCAACTCATTATCAGACGGAGGTGCATCAGTTCGTTGACGTTTCGCTCTGGAATTTATTGGAAGCTGGAGTTTGGTATCGACAGTCAAATCCACTACTTTTCGTTTTGAATTCTTTCGGGTTGTCAGAATGTCTTTGAATAATTCATGATAAGTAGCAAATCTAGCATTCGTGTCTGCTGAGAACTGCACTGCACCGTTTAGCGAACGTGATTTGCATTTCAAAATAGACCATAAACGAGATTCTTTCTCATTGAGCCCTGCAGGCATCATGTCCGACCATTCTGTTCTGCCCTTTTCAATAAATGTTGCCATGTGTTGGGTTAAATTGTCAATGTCTTCCTGCCGTTTACGGTTCTTTTCCATATTGTTGGTCAATCTTTGTTTGTACTTATTTTTTTGGACATTGGCCGTGGCTGCTTCGGCTCGTTTCTGCTTGGACTGAGCACGGCAATTTTTCAAAGTGTTTTTCAGTGCAACTACTGTCGTTTCAAGTTTCGATATTTTCTGAGCGGCTGCTTTTTTAGTTTTCGATAATATGTTTTGTGACTTGTTCAATTGTTTTTCAACAGTTGCACCGTACTTGTTCAATTGTTTTTCAACAGTAGCACCGTACTCAGTAACCAGCTTGCATCGTTTTTCAAGTGTGGTATAACGAGATTGCTGCTCACTGATTTTGGATTCTGAGTCTGTTAACTTCAAGGTGGTAGTCTGCAATTTTGTCAATATTTTTTTGCGCTCTGTTGCCAGTGAGTTCAATTCAACTTCTTTGGTGTACAGTTGAGCTTTCAATAGCAAGGTGTCTGAAGATTGACAACCGGTGCACACATAGCCATCTGTCACATCAAGGAAAACAGAGCAATTGTTGTGGACCCACTGACCGCACTGTTCGCAACCAACGACTTCAGAATCGTCTGGGATTGTATTACAGCCTGGACATTGCCAATCGGCTTCGTCCCAACAATCTTGGCAGAAAATATCCACGTTTTGGGATCGTGTACACAATACAATAGAAGAATCAAATTTACAGCATTTTCCACATTTGGTGCTGTTAAACGTCTTAGAAATGGAAGTCTTGCCGTCTGGCGGGTTCTGTTGCCATTGAGCCAGTGTGTATCGTTTGCTATCGACAGTTTTGGAGGTTGAAATCATGTTGTATATATTAATTATTCTTTATTCTTTTATTTTCTTTATTCTAAAATTATTAATTATTCTTTATTCTAAAATTATTCTTTATTCTAAAAATGGTTTCAGTCATCAATTATCACAGGTTGGAAATTTCTTTTTTTGCAGCCAACTCCTCCTGAGGTTTTGGATTTTGGTTGGCTCTGAGTAAAGACCACCACTCGCAATGAAAAATATCTATAAATATTGCGCTTCTATACTAAATGGCCATACGAGTAACAAAACGCGCTGCCGAAGAGCTAGCCAAACGAAGTAAGCACATCTTATTCTCATGTAAAGGTGGTGGTTGTAATGGTTTTGAATATGTCTTAGAACCTTGTGCGCCAGATGTGTCCAATGTGGAAAAACAATTGGAAGCAAACGGTGTGAGTGTATATACGTGCAATGTATCGATGTTGCATTTGCTGGGTACGACGATTGATTGGTCGGAGGACATTATGGGTTCACGCTTTGTTTTTGAGAATCCGAATGCCCAGTCGATGTGTGGATGTGGGTCCACATTTTCTACTTAGGTTTTGTTTTTGTAAATGAAATCGATTAATACATTTTTATAGCTTTAGCATTTTCATCAATAAATGCCTTAGTTCCGTCATTAGCATTTTCATCAATAACTGCCTTAGTTCCGTCATTAGCATTTTCATCAATAAATGCCTTAGCATTTTCATCAATAAATGCCTTAGTTCCGTCATGTATTATTTTGACACCTTTCTTTAGAATGTCCTCTATTTTATCAAAATCTTCCGCGCTCATTTCCCACTCCATTTTCGGCACGTCGTTTCCTCTTCGAACGTCGTTTCCTATGGACAATACGTAGGCCTGCCATAAATTTAATCGCATGTAAATATCTAGAGCATCCACTTTTTTATCTAGAGCATTCACTTTTTGGTACAGTCCTTTCTTTTCCTTGGTTTCCATCCAGCGTAATAATTTCACAGCGTTTGAACTCTTAAGAAAGTCTACGATATTCATTAATCCTAACTCTGTCCATAAAGCACGATAAGCTTTCTTAATTCCGGACGAATCTTGAAACAACCTTTTGACGTTCTTGACGTTCATTGTTTTCGATTTTAATATGTCCATGATAACTTTTTGTTCTTGCAGCTCAGTCAAAAATTTTGGAATTTGCGTTCTTTGCGAACACGACGGCAACGCTGCTATCGATTTTAGCAGTGATATATCTACATTGAAAGCCTGTTCTACATTGAAAGCCTGTTGAATCAAACGATAGAAATGGACACTATTCCTAACGAGTATAGCATTGTCGAGACGATGAACATTGTCATTGTTTTTGTAAAAATTTCTTAGACGCACTAGACAATTAAACCTTTGAGATTGTAAATCACGTCGCTTCGCTGTGTATTGGGTGTCGAACGACTGGTGGTCCTGGAAATCGAAACCTGCAAAAGATACATTTGAGAATGTCGCGTTGTCCAGACAAATTTTGTGAAACTGCCCTTGGTCAGGTAGAAAAAGCACCATGTTCTTGTACGGCTTATTTAGTGCTGAAATGACCGGCGCTAGATTCCATTTTGAGTTACCTCCATAACAACCAGTCACATGGCGGTTTGCACGAACGGGTTGGATATGGTCGCCGACTCCGGTACAGTCTTTTCCACTGACGAAACATATTCCCGGTTCTACTCCAAAAACGATACCTTTCCAGTCACCGTCTCGTTTGTCTAAAAATGGCACATTCATCAGTTTTTCCAAGCCCCTGACAACGTCCTTCGCCTGGTGGTACCCCATATCCCAAAGCCGTTGCAAGACATACGAAGATTGCTTGAACTTATCGAAACGCTTGTATATTTCAGCAAAATGTTTTTCAGTGGCAAATTGCACGAAATATTTTTTAATCTCCGATGCCTTTAACGAGCATGTAACCTTTTCTGTGACTTCGTCGAGATGACATTCGTCTAGTATTTCATCAATACGTGGTACATAGCAATTACCAAAAGCCTCATCATAGTAAGGTGCATATACTATGACTACAAAGTCTTTTGCAGTAATAGATTTTTTGCGTTTCTTGGACATAGCCTTTGTGAATATACGCATTTGCTCTTTGAAGAAAACTTCAGTTACGTGTGTGTCGTCTTCAGTGAATAAAGGAGATACGTCATCGTCCTGAGTGCATCTTTGAACATTCACTATCAACCTGCTTATCATTTCGTTCTTTTCGGTTAATATACGATTCAGACGGGCGATTTCACAATTCATGATGCGAATTTGCTCATTGCGTTCCGATGCGCTTGTCTTTGGTATTATTTTCTGTTGATACATACCCTTGAAACGATTCATGCCATTCATATGAAGCTGTGCTTGACGCCATGTCCCTTTCTGTTCTGAATTTTGTTTCTCTTCTGATTTTGTAGTCTCTTTTTTTTCATAATTTTTAAAAGGATTTACTGCGATTTTTTGGCGCTTCTTCCAATCGGTAGTTTCATTTTCACGCTTTCTCTTTGGGTTTTGTTGGTCAACTGTGTCAATCGATTTGTTTTGTGAATTGGGCACTGTTTGAACACTTTCTTTGGTGATATTCGGAACGAAATTCTTATTGTATGTCTGGTGAGTTGTTTGTACCAAATCGACCGCTTCATCGGTTGTTGTGTCTCCACTGGCATTGTTATACGATTCCACGTTCTTAGGGGCACTCGAAATTCCCGTAGTATGAACTTGTCTTTTGAGTGGTGTATGTGGGACAAGCATACTATTCGTAAACATAATAGTTGTCGGGAATGTAAGCAGCACTCGGCGAAGACTATAGATGAAAGGATGTACAAGTTCTACAAGTGAAGAAAAGGCCTCGGTACGGCGTTTCAGTTGCATGTCCTTTTTTTTGAACAACGTTTGACCGTTTAGGACCAGTCTGACAAGGTCAGTGACTTGAAGTATTCCAAGGCCTGCAACTCATTTTCACGGTCTTCTGAGATATCAAAGTCATCATTGAATAACGGATGTTGCACATATCCAACAAAACCAGGATGTACCATCAGCTCGACAGTGCCATATGTACCTTCTAATGCTGCTGCCAACCTTTCTGCCGTCATCAATTCTCCACTCAGACACAAACCTCGAAAACATTCTGGTGCAGTAATACCACTCTTTTTATAAATTAAACGTGCATTTATCGCTGTCACATATCGACGGACATACCTTTCCTGTCGTTCTCGGGGCAGCCAGTTGGAGCCGGACACATCTTCGTCCGGAATACGCACTGATTTGACACCATACTTTTTCAGAATAGGTGCAATTGCCTCGGCTATTTTGGGAATGATGTGGACATGTTGATGTCCATCTACATGAGTGGGGTATTGACCTGTCATCAATTTAAAGAGTTCTATCTGTGCAATGGTTTCGCGGCAAATCTCCAAGATATCAAAGTCCGAATTCCAAAAAGTCATTTTGTACTTTAGCTGACCTGACTTTCCTACTAATGACTTGACATTTTCAGACACTGGATAACCTTCGGTGAAATTCAGATGCAATCCTAAAAAGAGCCCTTCCTTACCAGCTTGTAGTGCAGCAGCTACAGCACACGGACCATTGACTAGCAACGATGCTGCTGAAATAAGACCACGGTTGAAACATTTGAAAATTCCCCGGTCCCGATGTGCACTATAGCCAAGGTCATCAGCATTGACAATGAGCTTCATTTGAAAACAAACGCTACAGGTCAATAAGTTTTCAAAATAGGTATAAAATAGGTGGATTTAGAATGGTGGTTACTATTTAGCAAGATATAGAAGCCCCTCTGAGTAGATAACTAATATAATAAATAATAACAAATATAAAATCAGATTTCTACACTATAAGTATGGGGACCTACTTAACAAAATGTCTTTGTTTAAAAAAAATGTCCTCATTACCAAAAATGTTGACAAAAACAACCAACCGCAACAAAAAACGGGATCGCAACAAAAAACGGGATCGTCACAAAAAACGGGATCGTCACAGTGGGTTACAAAAAGGCTATGTCCGAGTAATGGAGTGCGTAATACGGGTAAAATCTATACCAGTTTCTCTCGTGATCGTTTCTCTCGTGATCGCCATAGATTCGCAGCTACTGAACCCCCCAAGTCTGTAAAAGGCAAAGCTGAGTCTGACTCCGACGAAGAGGTCGAGTCTGACTCCGACGAAGAGGCTGATGAAGAAGGCGAACAATGGGTTGATGCTGACCAAAGACCAGCTGAGAACTCGAGGGTCATGTACGAAGGGACAGAGGGTATATTGATAAAACATAATGGTTCCTGGAATATTGTTACGATCAATGGTAAAATAGTCAAAGTAAATGGATACCGTGCACTGCAAGTGCTTGCAGTGCCAGAAGAAGCTAGCAAACCGTCAAAAGAGT
>Ga0233426_10001685_pt1 | contig 19619 bp, 20 predicted proteins | sample SI_118_April2016_6_FD_179875 | JGI IMG/M metagenome (GOLD analysis project Ga0233426, IMG submission 179875) | Seawater microbial communities from Saanich Inlet, British Columbia, Canada - SI_118_April2016_10_MG | ecosystem: Environmental > Aquatic > Marine > Inlet | place: Canada: British...
ATTTATTATATGAAAAACCATTATGAAGATTAAGTAAACGCAATGCGAGTATCTATGTTTGGTCTTCTACATAGGTGATAAGTGGTTTTGGTGATTATTTGACAATGGAATTTCCGCAAGGGTTTCATTTGAAAATGCATTAAACGTGTATCTTTGGAGGAAAGGTTGTAAAAAAAGAAGATAAGGGGACGCCCTTTTTTTTTATTTTTACAACCTTTTATATTTCAAAGCCTTTAATTTATATAATATACTTAAATACAGTAATAGTTATTATATATATAATGAAATACATAAGAACTATAATAACAAAATTACTACCAAAAGAGATACCTAAACCCGTCGGTAGATGGAGAATAGAGAATTGTAAATCTGCAATGAACCATAAAATAGATTTATCAAATGAAGACCATTGTGGACCTTGTGGTCAATATGCATTAGAAAAAATAGAATTAACAAATAGTGAAAATAATAAAAATACAGATATTATTTTAGAAAAGTCAAAATAATAAATTCACATTATAGTCGGCGATTATAATGAAAAAATGAACATAAATTGAATTATTTTATATAATTTACCCGTTAATAAAACAATCAAGTAAAAATGAACAATAATAAGAACCGGATCAGTGGTGTGGTGGATGTCTTGTTATATGGAGTAGAAGATGTGAGCTGTCCTATGTGGAAAAAACTACCTCGTCAAGTAAAACAAGAACTTATGAAGAAGTTAGGGGAAGAGAAGTACAATAACATTCACGACCCTAGGTTTTATCGGGATTTGGAAAAAATCTCGACGAAGAGACAGGAGATGAAGGTTCGTGAAATTCAAGATAGGGTGAGACTTGAATATATGGTAGAGTGCCCTATATGCCTTGACACATACGAAGGCGACGGAAAAGTGACAACCCTTATGTGCGGGCATAAGTTTTGCACAAAATGTTCGCTCCTACATATACGACAGAATGGTTCGCGCGTTAGTTGTCCTATGTGTCGTCGTTCTGTATTTGACATTGGCAAAGTGTCATCAATCGTTGAAGAAGAAGAACCTGTTAGAGTAGCAGAAAGGTTATTAGAATGGAGGAGAGAAAAGAGGAGATTAGAGAGACGTAATAAAAGGCAACGAAATAAACAAAATAAAAATTAGAAAGTATTTAAAGAATAAATAATATATTATTTCGTACACGGTAACATATATGATGTATTAAAAAATAAATTGAATTTATATAAAATCATATATTATTCATCAAAAATAAAAAGGTAAGTTTAAAATTAGCACGGTTTCCCGAGCGGTCAAAGGGGACAGACTTAAGATCTGTTGCGTTAGCTTCGTGGGTTCGAATCCCACATCGTGCACCAAAGCTTCCTTAGCTCAGTTGGTTAGAGCGTTGTTCTTATACAGCAGAAATTAATGTTCTCTTTAGCAAAGCAAAGGTCGAGGGTTCAACCCCCTCAGGAAGCAGTTTGCCCGGTTAGCTCAGTTGGTAGAGCGCGCGACTTTTAATCGCGTGGTCGAGGGTTCAAGTCCCTCATCGGGTGACAAACGGGAATGGAAAGTCGCCCGGGAAAAGACCTCCTCCTTACAATTGGGGTGATAAATTGTAGGACAGACGCCGTCCGTATGATAATTATTATTCAATATTATTGTTTCAATAAGAGTCATTCATAGTAAAATATGATTAAATATGCATTATTAAATGTAGAAAGGGGCGCCTTTCATTAGCACGGTTTCCCGAGCGGTCAAAGGGGACAGACTTAAGATCTGTTGCGTTAGCTTCGTGGGTTCGAATCCCACATCGTGCAATTGTATCTGTAGCTCAATTGGTTAGAGCATCGGTCTTATGAGCCGAAGGTAGAGGGATCGAAACCCTCCAGATACATTTTTTTTTCGTGCGTTCGAACCTCCCGCGCGTTTTATAGAATAAAAAAACATTATACGTGTTTTTTTATTCTATCCTTTATATATTGAATAAAACCATATGTTCGAACCAACATATAAAAAATTTAATGAAATGTTAAATGTTGGGTCTAGTAATGTATCAAAATTAGCAATTTTCATTTTTATTATTGCGGGAAATTATGCGAATGACACATTTTCCTGTAATCTTAGACATATTATTAGAGATAATATGATAGCAAAACATATTTTAGGTATTTTTATCGTATTAATTTTTATTGGGTTTTCGCAAGAGGATTTAGATATACAAAATAAAATGATTTTATCACTTTGTTTGTATGTATGGTATATTTTTATTATGCGTTCCCCTACAGTTATTACAATTATTGTTATTGTCATCATCATTATTTTATACATAATGCAAGAAGCAATCAATGATTTACAAAAACTAATAAAAGATAATTCATCGGAAGTTGATAGTAAAGATAGTCAAATGAAAATTAATATGTATTCTCAAATTAGAAATGTATTATTTTTAACATCTGTACTTTTATCTACCGCAGGAATAATAATTCATTATTATAAACATAAAAAAATATTTAAAAGCAAATTTAGCAAGTTTAATTTTTTTGTTGGTGTGAATGATAAAATATGTTTCGCTAAGGGAAATTGATTTTGTTAAAATTGAAATGAATTAAACAAATTTGTATATTTTCATTAATATACAAATAATTTGATTAATATGTCTAAACCTTCTTATGTACCTTGCTTTAATAAAAATGCAAACGATAATATAAATGATATTGAAGAACTTATAAAGGATGATAGTGTTATCAACAAAAACATTATAACCGAAAATGATATGATTAATTTATTGAATAATCTTATCATTTTTGTAAATATAAATGAAAAAGAATTACTTGCTAAAAACCCTTACTATAATAACCAAAATATGTTAGGATTATTAAAATTAAAATTTAATAAATTTCTACAAAAAGAATTCCGCAAAAATAGAACACAAATTAAAAAAACAATTCTATTATATTATTATCGACAGTTTGTGGAGCAAGATTTAATTGCAGATAACGCGCTGTTAAAGTTGCTATTAATGAAAAAACCGGCAAATCATATTTCCGGTATTAATCAAGTCACTATTTTAACATCTGCAACACCAGACGGTCAAGATTTTAGTTGCAAACACGATTGCTTTTATTGTCCAAATGAGCCCGCTCATGAAGGAAATGATTGGATACCGCAACCCCGAAGTTATTTAACATTAGAACCAGCTGTACAGCGCGCAAACCGTAATGGTTTTGACCCATTCTTGCAAACAAAAAATCGTCTTGACTCGTTATTAACGTGTGGTCATACGTGTGATAAATTAGAGTTTATTATTGAAGGTGGAACATTTACTGAATATCCCAAACGTTACTTGAAACGGTTCTTTACAGAGTTTATATATTGTGTAAATACATATTTTGATAAAGAACCCAAACGACAAATATTATCATTAGAAGAAGAGATTTTATTTAATAAAACAGCAAAATGTAAAATAATAGGTATTTGTATTGAAACCCGACCAGATGCTGTTTTAGAAAATGACGAAGATGGCATACCTTGGTTAAAAACACTTTTAATATGGGGTGTGACGCGCATTCAAATTGGGGTGCAACATTTGGACAATTATATTTTGAAAAAAATAAATAGAGGTCATACCATAGAAAAAGCGATTGAAGCAATTCGTGTATTAAAAAACAATTGCTTTAAGATTGATATCCATATTATGCCGGATTTACCGTATTCTAATAAAGAAAAAGATATTGCAATGTTTAAAGAACTATATTCTTCTCCATTATATCAACCAGACCAAATGAAAATTTATCCTTGTGAAATTGTACCTTGGACAAAAATTAAAAAATGGCACGAAGAAGGCAAGTATACACCGTACGGTGAAAATAAACAAGATATTGAAGATGTTTTATATTATGCAATGTCAAATTGTCTTCCTTGGATAAGATTGCCGCGCGTTGTACGTGATATTCCAGATACATATATTTCGGGGGGTATGAAATGTGGAAATATGCGTCAGGTAATTAATGATAAAATGTCTTCAAACAAGTTATCAAATATAACGAATACACCAAGTGCAAGTATGGATATTCGATTTAGAGAAATTGGTAGACACCCTAATTATAGTATTAATGATGCCTGTTTGTTTGTACGTCGTTATGAAGCATCCGAAGGAGTTGAATATTTTATATCATATGAAACAATTGATAAAAAAGCTATATTTGGATTTACTCGTTTAAGAATAACAAATGAATATAACGATAGAGTTGCTTTTTCAGAAACATTACAGGGTATGGGATTAATACGCGAATTACACGTATATGGAAATGTTGAAACATTGCGAAAAGATACAGAAACCAGTTATAGTATTGGAACACAACATTGTGGGTTTGGAAAAAAATTAATAGCAACTGCTGAGATTATTGCTGCTTTATATGGAAAAACTGGTTGTGTTGTTATTTCTGGTATAGGTGTAAGAAATTATTACGAAAAAATTAATTACACCCTTATAGATAATTATATGGTTAAAAAATTTAGTTTTGTTGAAAAACTAACATTAATCATTATTGGATTATATTCATACATCACAAGTAATTGTAACATTATGTTCTAAACCTTTTAATTCCGGGAATTTGTCTGTTGTATGTACCCAAAAACATTGAAATAAATGGAAATATATTTCATCACTTGACCAGGGAAAATACTTTGAACCAATTGTTGTAAAAAACCATATTTCAAACAAACCAATAAAAAAAATTAATGTAAGATGATGTATTACCATTTTTATTATTGATTTTTTATAAATATATTTAACTATAATTGTATAGAAAAATGTGACTATATTTAATATTAAAGCCATCTTTAATGCCTGATATTTTAATGAAGATAATAATTGCATTGCTTCATCGTTTGCATTATCGGCAGTTTCCTTTAATCTATTATAAGTCCCATCTATATCTTGATGCTCATACATTATAAATGTAATTAATGCATCATAAAAATATGTATCTCTGGCATTTTTTGCGGTGTCGTCAGAAATAATATTTTGTGTTTGTTCTGTAATATTATCTAACTGTTCATAAAACATTACTTCTTCCAGTCCAATTATATAATTAAAAAAAAGCAACGGTTCCAAAATAGATAAAAATGATAACTGAATTAAAACGTGATTTAATAATATTGATACACGTCTTATAAATGTGTTTTTCGTTTTTTTTTCACTAATATATATTATCATTTTTTCGTGTTTTTTTTGTATTGTATTTAAACTATCTGTTGAAAAATTTTCGTGTAATACTGAACGAGATAACTTATAAGGTGATGGCGACCGTTGTCTTAATGACATTAATTCAAGATTATTATTACTAATACTATTATTATTCTCTATATTTAATTCAATATCAATATCATCAAATTCATTTGGGTTTTCATCTGTTATTCTATAATCATCATCTAATTTATAATCATCCACTTTTTTTTCCATTATTATAATAATAATTTATTTTTAATAAATTTTATATATTATTAATATATTAATAATGCCAAAATATGAACCACATATATGGAACTTAAATGATCATGTTAAACGTTCACACAACTGTTATTCTTATTTTTTAAATTTAATTGATAAAAAAGCATATAATAAATGCAAAAAAAACAAACAATGCTCTACTGCTCAACCCGGATATTATAAAGGGTTATCAAAAAATATATATAATTTTACAAGAAAAAAACGATCTCCTGATGGATTTAGATATAAATGTAAAAACGTATTGCCACGTATAAAATCCGATAATCCACACGTAAAATTTATTGGTAAAACGAAAAAAAAATGTCCCAAAGGCTATTATCAAGGAGCAATGGCTACTACATCTCCAAAGGAGTGGAATAAAAGTGATTACCACTTCTATAGGAAAGATGATAACAGTCCGGTATGGAGTCACAAAACAGGCAAGCAAGAAGTAAAAACGGTTGATGCAAAAGGAAACCCTATATTTGACCCATCCGAAGCAGCGCGTAAATATGCGCGAAATGATTATTCAAACTTTTGCGGTTATTTTTGTATCCCTGAAACAAAAGAATTAAAAAATATGAGTAGTGAAAATTTAGTTGTATAATACCCAAGTCCCAAGCCCAACAACAAATTATATGTTTATGAAAGTTATTAGATATAAGATTTGTGCATATATAGTATATACATACATACACAAACCAAATTATGGAATTTATATGTTATTCAAATAAATCAACTCCACTTTATGGTGTTGTTATACATAACAACACTAATGTTAAATGGATTGCGTTAAATAACAATACTACTTGCGCAAATGCGTATAAAATTATTAGCGATATATTCAATATTGAGATAAAATCTATTGAGAACGAAAATGAAAAAATAATCCCATATAAAGGTCGTAGTAAAATCAAATTGTATATTATAGATGGATATTCACTCAAATGTTTCTCATAAAAATAATATAATATGATTAATATATTATATTATATTATATATATTATGCTCTCATTTAAAGAGAGATTTGTATTATTTTTGGTTGGTTGTATAGGTAGTCGCCTATTATTTACATATATTGCGAAAAATATTAATGTAGAATATTTACCCTATTTAGGATACATTGCGTTGTTACCCGCAATCGGTATGTTATACATATATATAAGCGGTTCAAGGGATTATGGGGTTGAAGCAGGTGGAAAAATATGGTGGAATTCTATGCGTCCAATCCACTCATTGCTTTTATTCTTATTTGCATATAATGCTATTATTAAAAATAAAGATGTTGCTTGGAAAATCATTTTGTTAGATACAATTATTGGATTAGGTGCGTTTATCAATCAACATTTTGTAAAATAAAAAACATCGTAAGCGTTAACAAGTTAAAGTATTTTCTAATTCTTCCAACTGTTTTTTGGTATTCACGCCTAGAACATATTTTATATTTCCATTGGATAAAATCATATTATAAATCCGTTGATTTTTATATTGATAGCATAATGAGATTAAATCAGTCAAATAGTATTCATTTTGTACATTGTCATTTTTTATAAGGGGTATTAATTCTTTTAACGATACTCCCTTCACAAAATATATGCCGGTATTAATCAAATTTATTTTTTTTTCTTCTTCCGTTGCATCTTTTTCCTCCACAATTTTTTCAACCATATTGTCATTATCTGTTATAATTCTACCGTATCCAGTCGGGTCATCATATTCACAAGATATTAACCCATTTGTACTATCTTTTAAATACAATTGGTGAATAAAATGTTGCAGAATTTCAAATTTCAAATTCGGAGTATCTCCGTTTATAATTAGCACGTTATCATCATAAGAATATGTATCTAAGCAGCAAGCCACCGCATTTCCAGTACCTTTTTGCTCTGGTTGCTTTACGAAAATAATATCTGTTTTATCAATAATATCAATAAAATAAGCATTAACTTTATTAACTATTTGCGCGTGATGTTTTCCTGTAACCACAACAATTTTATTTGGGTTTAACTTTAAACATTCTTCTAAAATACAAATTAACATAGGCTTTTTGTTAAACTCAACTAATACCTTTGGTAATGTAGAATTCATACGTTTTCCTTCACCTCCAGCAAGTATTGTGATTAATAAATTATTTTGTAAAATTTCCATCTTTATATTTATACATAAAAGATAAAAAAACTTTAATACATTTTTTTATCTTATTGCTATATATTTTTACTTTCTTACTGTCTTACTTGATATTGATTTTCTTTGTAAATAAATTTTGGTGTAAAATCAGTACTTAATTCTGTTTTTCGTTGTTCTAATTGTGGCGCTAAAAATTTTTTGGAACATTCCGCGCCTCCCCAATTGGGATCCATCGCATTAGGACTGGTGTCTTCGCCTTCAAACGCATGAAAACGTTTGTCTAAAGGTGTATACTCACCAATATACATATTATCTTTATCAAAACCGGCAAACATATTTGTATTATAAACATCTGATTCACGGCTAGCATCTAATAATTTAGTCAATGGTGGATGTTTGGGTTTTGCATTAGTTGATTTTCCAGGTGCGCGTTGAACTCTATACTCTTTTGTACCTTGTGCGTTATAATTACCTTCAATGTATAAGACCGGACAATCAATCCCCTTACTACGTTGATACTCAATAAATTCAATATATTCATCTAAACTGTCCATTATATATGGATTTACCCCGTCCTTTTTTGGAATATTTTTATTGAAAAGATAATACTTAGAACCTTCCTTTACTAATGATGTCGGGCATGATTTAAACATTTTATCATCTTCACTTATAGTAAAGCCTTCAACACTTTTTTCAGTTTTTTTTCTATTATTATTATTAGCTAAAGTAAAATAATAACCTATAATTAAAAATGTTAATATTATAAACATCATTAAAATTGGATTTTCACAACTAATTATTTTTGCCATTTTATCGTATATATATTTACATTTATAAAAATAATATATATTGTTATTTTATAATGGCATATTCATTTTCAATCGACCCAGATGAAACAAATAATTTATCCAATAATATACCAAATAATTTGAGTTCTATCTTTAATTTCAAAAACCCGTCAAATATGAATCAAAATATTAATATTAATAATAATAATAATAGTAACATTGAAGATACAATAAATCAAATGAACGATAATTATAAAAACGGTGTCCCTATGGCGTTATCTGTTTTTCATCCTATGTGTGGTCATTGTCATAGCATGCGCCCCGATTGGGAAAATGCTGGAAAACAACTAGAAAACGAATATAAAAAGAAAGTAATGATTGGGTTGATACATAAAGATTATGTAAATAAATTACCAATTAAACAAGAAAATATACGCGGATATCCCCACATCGTTTTTATTTCTAAAAAAGGAGAAAAAGAATACCAAGGAATGCGTAATGTGAATGCGTTTAAGGATTGGATTAAAGAGAATGCAAATTCTATAGGCAACGTTAATAAAACAAAAACAAAAAAAAATAAAAAAACAAAAACAAAAAGAAAGCGTACAAGAATTAGAATACATAAACCCCAAAAAAATAAAAGGAAAACGAGAAAGAAAAATAAAAAAAGAAAGAATAATAGCAATTAAATTTACAGTAAAAGTATAATATGATTTTGACCCAAATAAATTTTATATTATATAAAATTGATTTTTATATAATGGTATGACAAGTATATAAAATAATATAACAATTGCATTAAACAATGTTCGATTATCAATTTCGTTTATTGGATTTTAATGCGTATAACAAATCAGGAAACGTCGATGATTGTGATAACGGGAGCGATGATTATGGTTCCGATAGTTCGGAAAACATTGACAAGTTTGAAATACAAATGTATGGCATTAATGAAAAAGGCGAGACTTGCTCAATATATGTTGAAAATTATCGCCCTTTCTTCTTTGTTCGGGTTGGTAATAGTTGGAACGAAAATACAAAAAAACGTTTCTTGGGTGAAATAAAAAAAAAGGTTGGTAAAAAAATGTCCAATCAAATTATTTCTATGGAATTAGTTGACCGTAAAAAATTATATGGTTTTGACTCTGGTAAAACGCAGAAATTTGTTCAAATTACATTTGAAAATACACTTTGCTTAAATAGAGTTAAATATTTATATTATAAAAAATCACATACTGGTGGTGATAGTTTATTAACTACATATAAATTTAATGGATATGAAACCGAACTATATGAAGCTCAAATACCACCATTACTTCGTTTCTTTCATATTCGTAATATAAGTCCTTCTGGTTGGGTAGGGTTTAAAAAAAGTGAAATAGAAATTGTTGGTTATGACAGTGAAGATGATGGTGATGAAGGTTATGAAACTAATACTACGTGTAATTATGAATTTATTATTGATTGGAACTTTATTTATCCTATAAATGATAAGGAAACACAAGTGCCTTATAAAATATGCAGTTTTGATATTGAAGCAAGTAGTAGTCACGGTGATTTTCCTATTCCTATTAAAAACTACAAAAAATTAGCAGGTGATATAGTTGGATATTTTAGAGATTATGAAATTGATATGGATGATTGTTCGTTATATTCTGAACTTCAAGATATTATTATGAATGCATTTGGATTTAGTGAAAGTATGAAAGAACTTGATTGTGTAGAAATAGTTTATCCTAAAAATAAATCCAAAATAACCCAAGAATTAATTGAAAAGAAAATAAAAAGATGGTTAAAAAATAAAATCGGCAACTTAAAAAAAAAGAACATTACAGATGAAGAAAAAGATAATGTATTCACAGATTATCAATACGATGGTGAAGATTATGATGATGAAGATGAAGATGATAATAAAAATAGTAGTGGATTTGGTTGGGGAAAAAAGAAAAATACAACATCTAATGCTGAAATTAATAAAATGACTGTTTTTGAAGTTATACAAAGTAGTAATCTTGATTATGATGATAAAGTAAATGCTATGACCAGTTCACTTAATAGTTTCCCTCCACTTGAAGGTGATAAGGTAACCTTCATTGGTTCTACATTTCTCAAATATGGCAGTAAAGAACCTTATCTTAACCATTGTGTTGTTCTTGACACTTGTGATGAATTACCAGATACTAAAAATACAGTTATTGAAACTTGTGAAACAGAAGGTGATGTTTTACTCAAATGGCGTGATATTATTGTCAAAGAAGACCCCGATATTATAATAGGTTATAATATATTTGGTTTTGATTATGACTTTATGTTTCAACGCGCTAAAGAAAATAATTGTGTAAAACATTTCTTGAAATTATCACGTAATAGGGATGATGTGTGTGCTAAATTAGACCCATCTGGCAAAGTTAAAAATATTGAAACCAGTAAAATTGTAATTGCCAGCGGAGAACACGACCTTAAATTTATTAAAATGGGGGGGCGTCTACAAATTGACCTTTATAATTATTTCAGGCGGGATTTTAACCTTCCATCTTATAAATTAGATTATGTATCAAGTCAATTTATTGGGGATAGTGTTAAAGAAATGATACATACAGAAGATAATAATACTACTACAATTGTTACAAAAAATATGATGGGTTTAGAAGTTGGTAGTTTTATTCATTTTGAAGAAATCAGTCATAGTAGTGAATTGTATAAAAATGGCGCTAAGTTCAAAATCAGCTCTATTAATAAAACAGAAAAATCATTTACAATTTCGGGTATTGAACACGTAGATATGAATAAAAGTGTTAAATGGGGATTAGCAAAGGATGATGTAACACCCCAAGATATATTTCGATTGAGTAAAGAATCTGCTGCTGGTAGAGCAACTATTGCAAAATATTGTATTCAAGATTGCAACCTCGTCCATCATCTTATGAATAAGATTGATGTAATTACAGGATTTGTAGAAATGTCTACAATTTGTAGTGTTCCGCTTGACTTCTTAGTTATGCGTGGTCAAGGTATTAAACTAACCAGTTTTATTGCTAAAAAATGTATGGAAAAAGATACATTGATGCCAGTTATTCAAAAAAATTACAATGATACTGGTTATGAAGGTGCTATTGTTCTTCCACCAAAATGCGATTTATATTTGGACAATCCTGTTGCATGTGTTGATTATGCTTCGCTATATCCGTCTTCTATGATTAGTGAGAATTTATCACACGATAGCAAAGTATGGACTAAAGAATATAATTTAAATGATCTACTTATTAAAACTACCGGTGAAATAGATGTCAGTGGAAACTATATTTATGATAATTTAGAAGGTTATGAATATGTTGATATCACTTATGATGTATATGATTATTTTAGAAAATCTCCTTCAAGTGCTGCAGAAAAAAAGAAAATTGGATATAAAGTTTGTAGATGGGCTCAATTCCCAAACGGTCAAAAAGGTATTATGCCTTCTATATTGGAAGAACTTCTTGCTGCTCGTAAAGCAACCAGAAAACTTATTCCACAGCAACAAGATGAGTTTATGAAAAATATTTTGGATAAAAGACAACTTAGTTATAAGATTACTGCTAATTCTCTTTATGGACAATGTGGTGCTAGAACAAGCACATTTTATGAAAAAGATGTTGCTGCTTCTACAACTGCTACCGGGCGTTTATTGCTTACTTATGCCAAACGTGTTGTTGAAGAAGTTTATGGAGACCGGATTTGTAATACAACCAAGCACGGTAAGGTTATGAGTAAGGCCGAATATATATATGGAGATACGGACAGTGTATTCTTCACATTTAACCTACAAACTCTCGAAGGTGAAGATATTCGGGGTAAAAAGGCGTTGGAAATTACTATTGAATTAGCAAAGGAAATGGGAGAACTTGCATCTAAATTCTTGAAAAAACCACACGACCTTGAATATGAAAAAACATATATGCCATTTTGTCTTCTTTCTAAAAAAAGATATGTCGGTATGCTTTATCAAGAAGATGTTGATAAATGTTGTCAAAATAGTATGGGAATTGTTCTCAAACGTAGAGATAATGCTCCCATTGTCAAAGATGTTTATGGGGGAATTATTGACATATTAATGAAAGACCAAAATATTGATAATGCCATTGAATTTCTCAAAAAATCACTACAAAATATGATTGATAAAAAAATTCCTATTGAAAAACTTATTATCACAAAATCACTTCGTTCTAATTACAAAAATCCTAAGCAAATCGCACACAAAGTATTAGCTGACAGGATTGCTAAACGCGACCCAGGTAATAAACCATCATCTGGTGACCGAATTCCATTCGCTTACATTAAAGTCCAGAATAGAAAAGCATTACAGGGGGATAAGATTGAATTACCTACGTATATATTAGATAATAATTTACAAATTGATTATGCCCATTATATTACTAATCAAATTATGAAACCCATACAACAATTACTTGCACTCGTTTTGGAAGATATTCCTGATTTTAAAAAAAGTATTACCCGTCGCAACCGAATGAAAAAACAATTTATTGAATGGAAACGAACATTTGGGTTAGAAGACGAACAGTATATTAAAAAACAAGAAGATTACAGAAGTAAAGAGGTTAAAAGCCTATTATTTGATAAGTATATTAATAAAACACTTATCGAAAAGAATGGCATACAATCGTATTTTCAACAAATTATGTAAATTATCAATGGTGTAATTTACAACATATTCTTAACTATTAAATATCTTTTCATAAGTTGTTTTACCCTTTTTAAATCACGATATGCAAATTCAAGATCATACCCATAGTTATGTAAATAATTCTCCGAAACATAAAACCCATAACTTTTTTCAGTATCATCAAGACCATCATTTTCTATTTTATCATATATCTGGTTCAAATCTTTTGATATAATACAACCAGTAATATTATCATTTTTATAAAGTATACATATTCCAGGTTGCAGGCATTTACCAATATGAGTATCAATACGTTCAAATACAAATCTATCGCCGTCCAGTATTCTGTCTTTATGACTATATTTCTTTCCGTAATTTATTTGAAAACAATTGTGAAATAGTCCCGATAAACTGGGACTTAACGCAAAGAAGTAATACGCCCAATAATACTCAGGTGATATTTTCTTTTTCAAAGTTTCCAACTTACTATTTAGTACTGCACAACTCATTTCTTCCATTTTATAATTTTATAATATTATTTGTTATTTGTTATTTGTTATTTGTTAAATCAATTTTATTTAATATTAATAAAATATGTAAAATTTAAACATTGAATTGTTTATCTAATTCTGGTATTGACCCTTCGTCGAATTTTTTTGGACAGTTCACTTTGTATATTTCAATTGTATATTTTTTATTTGGATCATCCACATATATAAAGTATTCTCTTCGCAAAGTATACGACAAATATGTATTATAATTGTCTATTTTATCTATTATTAAATTCAAAAATCCATTCTTGTAACACGTAATATAATATCTTATTGTTAGTTTCTCTTTTTTCAATAACATATTGTCCATTGTTTGTATCAACCTATATTTGCTATCTCTATATTGGATCTTCTTTATTTGTTTCGATACATCAATACATTTTTTTGATATTTTTGTTAATTCTTCTAATGTAAAAGGTGGTTTTAGTGACGTGTCATGTTGTTTTAAATATATATATTTCAATAAATAATGACATACACAATCAGATACGCGTCTTATGGGTGATGTAAAATGTGTATATTCTTCACTCCCTACCAAGTCATGGGATGATACAGTACTCATATAATCTGCTTGTATACCTTGCGTTATTATTGCATGTAATAACTCATCACCAGTCATATTAATAACCTCGCTACTATTTAATAATTCACTCGCATTACACGTTCGAAATATACCGGCGTCATTAAAATGAACTTTTAAATAATTACCTACGAATGAGTTTGCAAATATTGCAAACTCGGCAATCATTTGTTTCATACCTTTTTCGGCAGATGAAACATTTTCCAATGTTGGTATGTTATTTGTATATTTAACTATTGATGTTGATATGTTATTTAATTCTACACCCTTTGTTCTTGTTCCTCTTTTTTTTACTAATGCTTCACTTATTTTCAGGCTTGTTTTAATTGCAAATATATCTTCACTGCGTTCACACGCTTCGCTATATGTTAACGCATTCTCCTTTTTTAATTTTATTCCTGTATATAATAATTTTACATTACCAATTGGTATATAAGTTTCTTTATGTATTTCTGTTATTACAGATAATGCATTTTTTATATCTCCATATTTATTTACCATCAAACTTGAGATTTCCATTATTTCATCCGGCATCATATGAAATGGCTTTCGGTTAGATGGGTATCTTGTTACTATTTTATTTTCTATTGATTTCCAAAGATCGGTATTTATATTAATATACTCTGTTGGGTCTGCAATATGAATTGCTAAATATAATTTATCGTTTTCTTCATAAACACTAAATGCATCATCTGCATCTTCACACCCAGGGGGATCTACACTATAGCATTCTATATCTGTCATATCTACGCGTTGTTCTAATATAGAATATTTATGTGGTAGGCTGTTTACATCCATTAATATTTTATCTTCTTCGCTATTTCTCATTAAACCGTATAATGGAGATATTTGTTTATCATATGTTTTTTCATAATATGTATTATTCATAATTATATATTTACTATATATTCATATTTATTATTAAATCAATTTGCTATAAAATACATATTTAGATGCTATTGATGTAATTAAATATTTAACAATCTATATTTTACACCAACCATATATTTTTTTTCAAAAAATGGAGAGAGTAAAGCCTCCCGAAAAATAAAAATGCACAGCTTTTTCTTGTGCATTTTTTTTTTTCGAAGACTCTTCCAACTTCCAATTTTTTCGAAAAAAACAGGTTAGATGTAATTAGTGTGATTAATAATTCTAATAATTTCATTTAACACCAACCATATTTTTGTGAATTTTCCAATTTTTGGTGAAAGAAATGCACAAAAATTCTTGTGCAAAACTGTTTTTGCACAATGTTTTTTTCTCCAAAATTTGCAAAAAAACAGGTTAGATGTAAATGGTGTGATTATTTTTTGCGAAAAAATCATTTAACACCAACCATTTTTTTTATTTCGTTTAATTCCCGGATGTTTTTATATTACCATATATTAAGGAAATGATGACCAATAAAACATCAAATAACATCAAAAAATTCACTTGTGAAAAATGTGACTTTAGTTGCTGTAAAAAAGGCGATTATACAAGACATTTATCAACGGGAAAGCATAAAATGGTTACTAATGGTGACCAAAAAACATCAAATAACATCAACGATTTTGTATGCGTTTGTGGTAAGGATTATAACCATAAACAAGGTTTATCAAGACACAAAAAAACGTGCACATATATTGAGGAAAAAGAAGAAGAAAATACAATTGTACAAAATACACAAAATAGTGGAGGGGTAGATAATGAAATAGTTATGCAATTAGTAAAAAACCAAAATGATTTCCAAAATTTAGTAGTAACCCATATGACAACACAACAACAGCAAATGACAACACAACAACAGCAAATAATTGAAATAATCCCAAAGATCGGGAATACAAATTGTAATAACACTATGAATAATACCACGAATAATAAATTTAATATGAATATTTATTTGAATGAGAAGTGCAAGGACGCAATGACATTAACAGATTTTATAGATAATCTAAAAATCACGGACGCTGATTTTGAGACTACGAGAACGGAAGGTATCGTGAGTGGATTAACTGATATATTCACAAATGAATTGCGTGATTTAGATGTAAGGAAACTCCCAATCCATTGTAGTGATATAAGACGTGAAACATTTTATATCAAAGAAGAGGATGAATGGGTGAAGGATGACAGTAAAAAATCCATATTATCAAGAGCAATAGACAAAGCAAAGGGAAAGGCTAATAAATTTCTGCCTGTTTGGATAGACGACCATCCAAATTGCTGGAAGAGCGATAGTCCTTATCATACTGAATGGATGAATGTGGTAACAATAAGATTTGGTGATGGAGATCCAAAATTCAATGAGAAAAATACAAAAAAGATATTAAAAAACATAGCAACCGAAGTATTGATAGATAAAGAAACTGCTATGATTGATGAAGAATAAGCTTACTAAATATCATTACGTTGAACACGTGTATGATTATAAAATAAATTATCATTTAAGTTAAATTTATTTCTATTTACTGGATTATGTTCTTGAACCTTAAATAATAATGAATGTTTATTCATATTAACACCTGTATTATTATTTATATTTTTTGTGTTATCATATAAATCACTTTTACTTGAAGGAATATATGAATTATTATCACATTTGCTGTTTTTTATTGTTTGATTTCTTAATTCTGTTTCAACATCTATATTAGACATGTATGAATTCCACGGTCCTTTCTCAGTTGCAGGTAAATAATTTAATTTATTAGAAGCATTTATCTTTTCACTATCTTTGCCTATATTATTTTTAATATCAATAATTGGCATTTTCACATAACGTGTGGGGGAAGGTCTGTTTGAAAAACGTGTTTCAACAATGGTTGGTTGATTAACAACATTTCGTTTAAATGCTGCATTGTTAATTTGTGATTGACCTTCGTGATTTGTTGAGTAAAAATCTTTAATTACACCGAACATTTATATATAATAATATAATATGATATTATTTTATTATACAATATAATCATCATAATTATTTAATTAAATTATTTGTTGCACATTGTGTATAGCAAACGATTAACAAAATAAAACAATAAACTATGGACAACAATAAAAACTGAATCACCTAAAGATTCGGTTTTTTTTCCAAATAGTAGTGAAAAAGCAAGTTTTGCTACAGATAAAAGCATTACGATAAAACCAAATACCATAAGTATGTAAAAGTACAAACAATATTCAACATCAAGAGGGGCAAAGAAAGCGTCTAATTTCATTATAATATTTACAAATATTATAATTATTATTTAATTCGAAATAAGATTTTTTAATAAAAACCAAACAATTATATGGATTAATGTATATTTTTACCTTAATACACCTTCGGTCATTTACAGATTTGAAATGATATAAATTTAATATTATAAAAATAAAAATATATTATTATTATAATAACCAATATGCAAAAAGTGGAACTTGTATATGCAACGATGAAATTTATGGTCTATCTTTTTTATTTTCTAACATTTATAAGTATTAATATTTACATACCTAATTTTTTACATTATTTACCAACAATCGTAACCATATTTATTTGTATCTTACTTATTATACGATTTAATCCATTCTCAACATATAATAATTTCACAGCATTTGATAAAAAAATTATTTTTGAAGCATCAACTTTTCTGCTAGTTTCTACATTAATTAGTCACGGTTATTTACTGTTCGTCGCCAGTTTCCAAAATAAATTCTTGCAAAAAACATTGTAATTGTTTTGATACAATTAAATCTACCTTTTGCTCTAATTCACTTTTTCCATTATTATTTTCATTTGTATATCCATTATCTAAATTCAATTTTAATAATCCTAAAGTTTCGGTATCTATAAATTCCTTTACACCAAATACATTATGTTTTGATAAAGGTCCCAAAAAATCGTTTGCGTCTAAATCGTATATATATGGTTTAATGTGTAAATATACTATATTATCATTTTCCATTTCAGGGTGAAATACATCATCTATAAAACATATTCTTGTCTTTTTTGGTAATTTTGTCGTTTTTAAAAAGTCAGAATATTTTTTTTCATATCCTGTTCTTGTTGGTTCTATTATTTCGTCATTTATTTTAAATGCGTTAATTATTCTATCAAAATGCAGACCTACTACTTTACTTTCGAAATAATTTATTATTAATTTTACCCATTCTTTTCCGCCATTATTATTAGTATAAATCATTAATGCAAAAGGACACATTTTCTTCATTGATTGGTACTTTACAATCATTTCTAAAATATCTATAATTTTTGGTCTTAATAAATTCGGGTATAAATTTAATAAACTATTAAATAAGTTATTGTCAAATGTTACTTTATCAGAATATTTAATTTTAAGACTACTCCATAAAATGCCAAACTCTTGGAAATAACCTAATGTTTCATCCAGGTCAAACACAATTGCTTTATCAACTACAGACATATCTTTAATTGATGTATTAATATTTAACTATATTATTTTTATTATACAACATAACATAATTTTAATATAACATAATTTTAATATAACATAATTATATTACATAATTATGTTTTATCCATTATTATACCGGTTCTTTGTTGGTGGGTCAATACTGTCGGGTTCTACAATACTTGCTAATAGTTTAAGTCCATTCCTAGGAAGTATTTTAGTTACATTACCTCTTGAATTAGTTTCACTATTTTTCATTGACGATAAAAGATTGCAATCATACTCATTAAGTATTTTGATTATGTCAATCGCAACAGTAATACCTGTTTTTTATTTTTTCTATATAATTAAATATGATAATGTTGATAGAACTACTAAAATTATTACTAGTTTCATTGTTTGGTTAGTCGTTGGAATCGCTTTATATTACTTATCTATTCCAGGAATATTTTAGATATTCGAATGTTTCATAATTTATTACAATTATTACAAAATAATATATAGATATAATTTTTGTAATAATTTATAATATTTTTGTATGGATTTACATAAAATAACAACAACTTCAAAGGCAATCTTATATATACATTTTTATTACTTACAAGTAATTATTTATAAAACAATACATTTAATTGAAATATTTTTTATGGCAACCTTCTTTTTAACATTTTTGTTAAGATACATAATTCAAGAATATTCTAATAAATATTATGAGAATATGAATAAAAATATAGAAAACATTGAATTGAACGAAGATTATGATAATATAGTTCAATACTGCATGGATTCATTTAATTTTTATTTATTAATAATTCAAAATTTTGGAACTGTAACAAGTATTGTTTATAAAATACCATTAGAAACAATTTATGAAGAAAATGAGGATGAGGACGCTGTAGAAGATGAAGACACACCAGAAGATGATGACCGTTACGACTATATCGATTATCATGATGACACACCAGAAGATGAAGACGCAGTAGAAGATGAGGACGATGTAGAAGATGAAGACACACCAGAAGATGATGACGATGTAGAAGATGAAGACACA
>Ga0233426_10001686_pt1 | contig 19618 bp, 17 predicted proteins | sample SI_118_April2016_6_FD_179875 | JGI IMG/M metagenome (GOLD analysis project Ga0233426, IMG submission 179875) | Seawater microbial communities from Saanich Inlet, British Columbia, Canada - SI_118_April2016_10_MG | ecosystem: Environmental > Aquatic > Marine > Inlet | place: Canada: British...
AGATCTTTATATAGGAGTATATAATTATCTTCCATTATATCGTCAACATCTTGGCTAAGAGTATTTCAACCATTAAGTATAACAATTGCTGCAACAATATCTGCTTTTTTTAAAGGTTCTAAATTTAATTTTAAAGCTGAATTTATTTGTTCTTGAATTACGTCTACTACTTGTTTTTTTATTATTTTTTTATTTTCTGGCCTTTTAAACTCTAAAATATTATCTGATATACTATTTCCTATAGTCATATTTTTAATTTGATCAAATACAATTAAGTATATAATAATTTATTTATATAAAAAGTCAAAATAATGAATTATTCCTAATAATTAAATGAAACAAGAAAGACCTCAACTAAATAGTTGAGGCCTTTTATTCATTTTATTTCAAATAACTACTTTCAAGATGCTCGATATAACCTTCTTCGAGTAGTTCAAGAATTATTTGATTTATCTTTTCTTTTAATTTTGGTTTTTTATTAGATACAAGGATAACATATTTTTCTTTTTTGAATATATTATCCATTACTTCTATTTTTCCTTCTCCTAATTTATTATTTGCATGATATTTAAGAGTTGGTTGATCATAAATAACTGCTTTAATTTCTCCATTTTTGAGTGCTGTTATTGCTAATTCTATAGAATCGTACATTTGTCCATGTGCGAATTTATCATTCACAAATAGTTCTGATGTAGTACCATATACTCCAGCTACTTTTTCAGACAATAAATCATTAGGGGTATATATTTGATTTTCTAATGACATTACTGTCATGGTAGAACTTACTATACCGCTATGTATTGACCATATCAAAGGTGATATTAACATAACCATCGAAGCAAAAATTTTACCCTTATCAGTTATTGGTGCCTTGTCTCCAAAACCTGTTGTTGTAGTTGTGGTAATTGCCCAGTAAACACCTGTAAACAATATAGTTTTAAATCCAGGTCCTTGGAAATCGGGATTTTTATTTCTTTCAAAATAACATATACCATAACCAATTATTAAATTCATAGGTAGCATAAACATGAGCAAACCAATAATAATTGATCCTATTTCAACAATTAAGTTCCATAGTTCTTTCCACCATGGCAATTCAGTATCTAATGTTGCAATAGTTAAACCAGCATCATAATATGGCAATGATTGATCAACTGTTTTTTCTCTATCAGAAGTCATAGATACTGCAGAAATTGCTATATCATAATTATGATTTACATCTACTACCATATTATCAATTGATGGAACTACTGTAAAACAAGGGTCTTTTTCATAGCCTAATTTTTCAGAAATTCTTTTACTTAAAATAACTGATAAACCTTGTAATGTATCATTTGTTTTATAAACAAAAAAACTTGAAAGTTTTGTAGAAACTTTTAAACATTTTTGTTCTTCTGCAAATGTATTATGAGCCATAAAAATACTCAATAATACAACTAAAGTTAATATACGTGATATCATAAAGATACTCTCCTCTAATGTATGAAAGATTTAATTTTTGTTAGCTTTATATTCTTTTAAAAAATACAAAATTAACAAAAATCTAATACAATTTAATATAAAATAATAATATGTCAAATATATATTTGACATAAATATATATTTATGTATAAATGTCACACTCAAAATGAGTATTCATTAAAATAACTCGAGGAAAATATAATGGAACTAGTAAAAAAGTTTACTCTAAATGATTTAGTTGTAGCTAATGAGGTAGTAAAAACTGAAGGTGTTTTCGCAAGATTAGCCGCTCTGTTTTCTAAAGATGAAAAGGTATTACCGATTTTTAATATAATTGGTGATACTCTGAATGGTTTAGAAAAAATTGGTATTAACGATGCAATCTTTGCGACCGTTGATAACACAATGGTATTTGAAGACCAGCATGAATGTAAAGATGATTTACAGGAAGCTTTAGAAAATATTAAAGCTGCTTTGGATGAATCAGATCATACTGTAGTAATTTACCTTGAAAATCCTGGTGAAAAATTACAACATGTAATCGAAGTAAAAATTACTCAACACGGTGAAGTAGCTGATGTTGAAGTAGTAGTTGCTTCTGCAGTTCAAAATCCGGTTAACTTTGCTCCACGTGAACAGTATGCAACTTTGCTGAAAGAAAAAGTAAATGAAAATTATTTAAAAGAAGCAAGAGCTGAATTTAATAGTTTTTGTGCGTCAGTTTCTCAAGCATTGCATAGTAGCTTAGATGCTGAAGTAATAGATCAACCTGTAAAAAAAGTTGCAGTTATTCAGACAAACTATTCTGTAACACAGTTTGCTCAATCTGCTCCACGTAATATACAATCGAAAAAATCTTATCCTCAACATTTTGGTAATTCATTTCATAGTTACGGATATTCAAATCGAAACTATATGTATTACTACGATGATTCAGGTTTTGACTTTTTCGATTATTACATGTTATCACTCATGTTTGGTGATAACGAAGTAGTTTATTTAGATCAAAATGGTAATGAAGTTGCTGAAAGCGATCTTCTTGTTCTTGAAGAAATTCAAGAGAATGTAACTCTGTTTGATGAAAATATTTCTGATATTATTCAACAAGAAGAGATACAGGCAGCAGAAGAAGCCGAACAATTAGCTGAACAACAACAGCAAGCTGAAACAGAAGCAAATCAGCGCGAAGAAGAACAGCAACAAGCTACAATTCTTAGTGAAGAATCTTCTGGTTCTGATGTTAATGAAGTTGAATCTCGTGAAAGCCTAAATTTCGGTTTAAACGAAGAAACAACACGTACTGAAACTCCTGCTCCTTCTGATTGTACAAGTGATTGTGACTGTGCATGTGATTGTAGTAGTGATTAATTAGTGATTTAAAATATATAAGGGAAGCTTGTCTTCCCTCCAAAACAACAAGGATTATTTAAATGCAACCAAATATTATTGATTTAGGAAATGGTTTTTATAACTATGTGAATATTCTTTCAACTCAACCAAATGGTGTGAGTAATGTAATTAATTTTCCACAAAAATCATTGCTTGAAAAAATTAACTCAGGTGTAAGTTTTGAAGCTTTAACAATAGTTGAACAATCAACATATAAGTTAATGGAAAACAAAGGTATTATTGGTGTCAAAACCTTTCAATCACCTAAATATCCACGTGAGTTATCATTTTGGTTTCATTTAACTAATCGTTGTACCATGCGCTGTACTTATTGTCATGTTTGGAAAGAAAATACAGATATGACACCTGAAGTACTAGAGCAAGTTACAAAACAGTTTATTAAAACTGCGGTTGAAATGAAGTTAAAAAAGATTACTTTACGAATGGCTGGTGGTGAACCTACTTTGATGTTTAGTAAAATTGAAACATGGTTAGTTGAATTACGTGAAAAACTCGCTGAAGTTGATTGTCAATTAGGTGTGGCATTTTTATGTGGTTTAGCTTCTATGCCTCCTAAATTTTTTAAATATATTACTAATAAAAAAGCAGGTATTAGTGTATCAATGGATGGTGTTAATAAATACCAAGATGATGCTCGACCACTTGTGAATGGACGTGGAAGTTTTAACAACGTTCAAAGTAATATTTTAAAATTAATAGACAATGGAGTTTCTCCTTTTATTATGTCTGTTATTTCTAATAAAAATATAAAAGGTTTAGTTGACTTTACTAAGTGGTTAATCAAGCATGATTTAGGCTTTAGATTTGCTTTTGTTAAAGGTGAAGATTTAGATCGTGATTCTGTATCAACACAGTTAGAAATTTGTTATGATTTATTAGAAGATGCTATTCTAGATGGACGCTATACTAAGTTCCATCAACATAGATTATCTGATATTTCATTAAATCGTCCAATTAATGCACCTTGTGGTTCTGGTCGTTCAACAGCTTCTATTTATGTAAATGGAGATGTATATCTATGTCAGATTGAACATGAAGATGGTAAACCCATTGGTAGTGTTTTTGATGATAAAAATATTGTCAGTACGATGGTTGATCGAGATACTCAAACAGATTTCATCACACAAGGTGAAAAATGTGGGCAGTGTAAATGGAAATACAATTGTGCTGGTGGTTGTCCTTATGACAAAATGGAAGATGGTCGCAGTAAAAATTGTGCTTTATTTCACCAATTCATTCCTCGAGTTTATAAAATACAAGGAAAACAAAAATTAAAAACAATGTTAGGTGATCAAAAATTTGATTCACTCTATCGAAAAACAATAGCTTAAAAAATATAAGCATTTAATAAAAACCGGCTGATGTCGGTTTTTTTATTGTGAAAAAATAATCACGTAAAAAATCCCGGTATAAAAACCGGGATTTTGTTTTAGAGTCTCCTAATACTCTGTATTATATTTAATTTTTTGAAAAGATAGAAAATATGATATTTATTAATAAATAGTCATATCAGATTCTGTTAAATTATATCCAACAAATACTTCTATTGAGATTGATTGATTAACAGTAACTGCTGTTACAAAGGCCCATTCAACTGCTGCATTATCTGGAAAATCATCTTCTCCAACATAATTTGCAGATCGTCGACCATACATCATACAATCATGTGTAATATTTTGAACAGTTTCACCAAAAGAATCAATAATAATATCTTCTTTAATAATTATTGGTTCAATAATTTGATCTCCAGGAGACCAAAATCTACTATAACCATAATCAGTCCAGATACCATCATCATCTAATTCTTGTTCAGGTAGTTGAAAAAATTGATTACCTATCCACCAATTCGAATCTTCTGTTTGAGAAGTTTCTGGTGAAGGTATCCAATAATCCATTTCATCTAATGAATCAGGAATGATTTCATCTGATAACGAGAAAAACTTAATGCCATCTTCGATAATCACATCATTTTCAGTAACAATTTCTAAAAATCCAGCTTCATCACTTAAGTAAAACTTATAATAACAAAAACCATCGTTTATACGTTTTGAGTAAGCTATAACTTCTCTCATGCTTTCAGGAAAAGTTCCTTGCATTGAAAGATAATCATATTTACCTTCCTCGCTTGTTTCACAATTAAAAGTGAATTCACTCGCTAGAATTCGAGGTTTTATTTTACAAAATTCAACCATTCCACCAATACGTAGTCCTAGAGGTAAATTTTCATCTACTCTAAGTTTCTTTGATTTTACAGCTGAGCTAATTTTACCACCGACAGAAATTGCAGATGTTTTTAATAAACTTAATAACATTATTTCCCCTTAGTTTTAATAAAATTCTCTTACTAATAAACCCATATTATCGATTGTATCAGCAATAATCATAGGTGCTGTTGATTGAGCAGAAGCATTATTTGAAACCCATTGAGGTGAAAGGACTAATATAGAATCAACACATAAAGTATTAATTTTATTTTGAGAACTCCACATTCCTTGGCTATCTTGTAAATTCTTTAAAGTATTTTCAGGAATAGTACAACTAGAATAAATTCGTTGACCTTTTGTATCTGAAATTGCTTCAAAACGATCATCATTTACTGGAATGAGTTTTAACTCTTTTCCATGTTTACGATCAAGTTCTTTTAAGAATTCTGCTCCAGATCCCATAACTACAAATAATGCAGCATTTGGATCAGATTTAACTTTATTAATTGCTATATTATTTTGAACCTTTGGTATCAAACGTGCTTTAGCATAATCAGAATTTCCTCCAAAACCTGCATAAGTATCACTTTCTGCAAATTCTCTCATCACTTTCCATGAAGTTCCTGCTCCTCCAGGTGCGTAAATAGTATGATCTTGATTGATGTCTGTTAATTCATCAATATTAGAATCACGATTTACAACTAACCACATAGGTTCAGAGTGAGTTGGATACTGATTGTCACCAAAATCTGTTCCTGTTTTTTGATAGTGATAAAGATTATCCGCTTGAACTAACATTGCCGAAGCTTTACCAGTTATATAACGTTTAATATTTTGATTTCCTCCATTACTTTCATCACAAACAACTTTTACATTATAATCTAAAGCATTATCTGCAAAACCTGTAAAACCTTCACTTTTATTTCCTTCACAAATAGATGTATAAATACCACCTTTTTGGCCAGTACTCATATAAATAGTAGGTTCAGAAACAACACCAGTTAATACCTCAGTAGTAAAAGCAACTTCAGCTGGTACATTTGGAGGTAAATATCCTTCTTGTGGTTGAACTCCTTGATTTTTTAATCTACGATTTTCAGCTTCAATTCGATCTAAACGAGCTAATACTTCTGCATCACCAGAATTATATGCACTTAGACGTTGTTGTTGCATCATAGATGAATACCAAGGATTTCCAACCATTCCATACCAAAACATTGTTGAACTTAATTGATTAGACCACATCATAGAATCTAAAAAGCGATGGTCATATCCACCTGTATTATAACTACGGTCAATTATTATTGTACGATCATTACGATGTGAACGATAATAAGAATCACGTCTTGTTTGTATACTATTATTAGTATAGTTACTGTTAGGTTTTACATGCTTTTTATATGTTGTACTTTGACGTGCAGCATTGATATTTTTTGTTGCATTAACTTTCCTTTGTTGAGCAAGTTTACCAATTCTAGCTTTAGATTCTGCCTTATCTGCCCTTGTTTGAGGCAAAGAAGACATACTTAAAGTACCAGTTTTAGTAGATTTTTGTAGTTTTGGTGGTGGAACATTACGATTTGTTCTATTGCCACTTTTTGGTGGTAATACTTTTGCTGTTTTAGAAACATTATTATTACCTTTTGGTGGTAATTTTTTTGAATCAGTAACTCTAGTATTATTTTGTTTAGGTGGAAGTTTTCTTGTATTTGAAGAAATTTCTTTCTTGTAGATAACCTTTTTAGCTATTGTTTTAGATTGAGACTTTGCCTTGTAAGATTTACTTGGTGGTGGTCGTTTGTAGCTTTTTGATTTCTTTGCAAATGAATCTGCAGTAGATAATAAAAAAACTACTGATAAAATTGTAACTAATAACGTTTGTAATCTCATTCATTAATCCTCTATTTAGCTTTCTTTTCAAAAAATGTTAATAAACAAATAATTTATATATTAACAATAAATTATTATGCTGTATATTTATAATTAAATAAAATAAATAGTCAATATATATAATCTCTTTATATGCTCACTATCTATAAATAAAATTTATACAACAAAAAAGCTCATCGTTTTATACGATGAGCTGTATTTTTTCTCCTTTAATTAAATTTGTTTTTATATTGATTGGTATTTGTTTTTGTATTATTTTTCTTGAGCATACATAATTGCATTATTTTCTGCAATCTGTTTGTCCCAGTAGTCTTCATTTTTCGTTACATCAACAAAAGTTACCGTATTATATTGTGCATCAGTAATAGCAATTTCAGGTTCAGAACCTGCCATATTACCATGTTTATCAACTACAGCAATAACACTAGCATAATACAATCGACGTTTACCAGCAATATTTCTAATATAGGTCTTGCTTTCTATAACTCTAACTGTATCTCCCCATTTATATTCTTTTTTCTTATCTTTTACCTTGCTAGCAACAGCTGTTGAACCAGTGTAACCTTCTTGTTTATCCGAATGATGATAATAATAAACTGTGTTTATACTATCACCTGGAACAAACAAAGAGATTGCAAGTCCTTGGCTATTTTTTTTGAAAGGTTCAAGTGCAAATGTAGCAAATAAACCTGACGATTTTTCTGAGCCCATTTCATCAAAATAAAGAACAAAAGGTTGTTCATTTTGATCATCTGGCATATCAGGGATACGAATATCACCTTTATGATGTGCTTTTAATGGACCGAAAAAACCAGCTTGGTATCTGAAAGAACTTCCCCAGTAACGATAAACGTTATATGGTATCAAGTTTTGTTGTTTCAAAAAATTATGATTAACTATATCTTTAGCTTCAATATGTTTACCTGTACCAATTATAGTACGAGTAAATGCTTGACCTGTAGTTTCATCACAATTTTGATCTACAACAATAACTCCTCCAAAACCAATAGTAGGAAAAAATATTCCTTCCCATTTAGCTAGAGATATAACTTGCACCAACTTCCCTTCATCATTCGACATATATCGAACATTTACAGGAAAATAGCTTAAGTATTCCCAAGGATTGAGAGATTTTATAGCTGCATTATATGAATTTGCACCCAGGACTAAACCTTCACCAACATTAAAGCATACTTTTTCACGCTTAGAAAAATTGGGTGATGGTGTTGTACCAGACAATACATATAGTTCATTAACTCTTTCTCCATATTTACCAAACCAATAATCTGGTGTGATTTCCATAGTCCAGTTAAGATTATTTCCAAATAAAACTCTATCAGGCTTAGCAACTTCCTCTGTTTCTGTGACTTTCTGTTTTGAAAGTACATGAATAGAGTTCAGAGGCTGAGGCATAAATTTATTTGATACTGGTAGTTCTTGAAGTTCAACTTTATTTAAACTTTCATATTTGAGATATAGAGCAACATATTGTTGTCCTCCCAGATATACGAAACTTACAGTACTCAGAAATAGTATTATAGGTATGGACCATAATCTTTTTTTAACATCTTTTTTTGCAAACAGTATCGAAATACCTATCACAAATAAAAACATACAAATAGAAAATGAAAATTCACGTAGTATCAGAACATATTCTTGTAAATATGCTCGAGATAAAAACAGAGTTATGATTAAAATAATCATAATGGCTTTAAAAAATTTACTTGCAATCATGGATTGAAAGAAACCTTTAATATAAGTACTTATATTTTGTAAAGCATAATATAAGCGACTTTTTTCGGGTATAGAATTTTGATTATTACTCATAAAATACTCCTTTTAAGTATGTTTAGAAAAATTTTTCAAATTATTTAATGCTTGTTCTTCTGAGATAATTGGTTGATTAGGTTCATCTGAAATAATAATTTGTGCTTCAATATGAGGCTCAATCTTAGTTTGTTCATTAGTTGAAAAAACTTTGTCTATTTCTTCAGATATAGTAGTTTCGTCATTTTCAACTTTATCGATAATTCCTACTAACTTACCTATCCAAACATAAATTTTTTCAAGTATTGTACCTGCATAAAAACCTGCTACTATTGTTGGAATTTCTGTAAAAAACATGAGTATTTCTAAAGGAATACTCATTGCACCAGGAATTATGAACATAATAACTGTAATACATACAGATAAAAATGTAGCAAAAGCTATTTTAGCTTTGATATTTTGATTATAAATAAAGCCTTTTTCTGAAACCATAATTTGATTTTCTTTAGAAGAAGTCAAATTATGATAACCAATATAGATTTTTCTTAAACTGCCTTTTTTCTTTTTATCCCATATATATAAATGAGCTGAAAGTAGAAAAAAGGCAGAGAGCCATAAAATAAAATCATTCATTTTATTGTTCCTTATATCATTGTGTTATTTATACGACAGATAATATTTAATAATAAAATCTGTAACGAATTGTTTTTTCTGCTCATTATAGTCAGTGAATTCATCATAGAACTTACTTTTATTATATCTATAAAAATTGATAATTCCAGTAGTATCAATATGAGAAATAATTCTCAATAATACACCATGAAAACGTTGAGGTATAGCCTCATTAGGAATAGCAATCATGTATTGAAGTTCTAAACTAATATCATTGACATCAATCTGAACACCTTTACATAATTTTTTCTCTAAACGTTCAATTTCAAAAAATATTTCAGGAAGGTCTTCTTTGTACTCATTTACATAACTTTTTAATTGAGCTCCAGTTAAATTAAAATAATCAAGATCAATTGACTTATTAAGTAGTAAATTACTTAATATGATATCTTTCTTTCTTTGTAAAATATCTGGATTTTCACTTAAATAATCAGTATTAATATCAAAATATCCCGCATTTAATAATACTGAAAACATATTTTTATCATGTATATGATAAATATGTTTTGAATTTTTAGACCATTTCTTATCTTCAGTAATAATTAAATCATCACCAGAAGATGCATCGATTGATCGTAAAATATAAACACCTCCTAGCGCTTCTGTAAAAAACATTCTAATATCAGAATAACTAATATCAGATATTGTAAATTTACGTTTTTGTAGATTGCCAACATGTTTACCAGATTCTATTATCTTATTTCTAGATTCTGAACATTCCCATAAATTATCACTTGATAATAATTGTTTAACAAGTTCTTTTTGTTTACTTGCACCTTGTATTAATTTATTTTTAGTTTCTAGAAGTAAATCAAACGAATCTACTAAAAGTAAATCTTTAGGATGTTTGTAATGACTTGTTCCATTATCTATATCAATCCATATAGCTTCGTCTGTCGTAATATCCATTATTTGCATTGTAAAATGCTCAAATAAATATTCAAACATACTTCTATCAAAGGAATGATAAGGAAAGTAAATAGGACATTTTTTTTGATCAATAGTCAAAATTATTGCCATAGGATTAGCTAAAGAATGAGTTAGATAAAAAATATCTTCCATTTCTTCTGATATTTCTGGACTCCATCCTATCATATCAATACTAAAACTTGTCAAACTTGTTTTAATTAAACCCATTGCCTCCAAAGCATCATTATAACGATTAATTAACTCTGGAGATGTTATTTTTAATAAACCAGAGCCATAAAGTCCTGTTTGTACTAAAATTTTCATCATATTCTCCAAAGTTGCCTAAAATACTTGCATATAGAAGACAACTTTTAATTAGTGAATTTAACCATTTTGTTCAATATTTTGTCTACGATTTGCTTCTGCTATTACTCTGTTTCGGAGAATTAGTTCAGCAACTTGTTTTTCAAAATCTTTATCAACAATGGTTGCCATGTTATCTAAATAACGTAAAACTTCTTGTAACCTAATATCCTGGAATGTTAAATTACCCATATTTTGCTTCATAAGCTCTCTGAGCATATTAAGTTTCTCATCAAAAGAACGAGAATAAAATACAGAATGATTTGTCATCCATTCTTTAGGAAAATCAAAATCAGTTAATCGTGTATTTATAGCTGCTTGAATATTTCTAACATCCCTAGAAGTAAAGTTAGGAAATTCTTTTTTTACATTCGTAAAAAGAAGACCAAAAAACATATGTTCATTTAACTTGTGTTTTTTATATGTGTTCTCCAAAATTTTCTGAATTTTGTAAACTTTAGATTCACTAGACTCTTCTAACTTTTCAGTTATTTGAGCTGCAATATCTTGAGCAGATAAAAATTCATAATTTTGAGGATTTTCCATCCCGATAAAGCCAGGAATCATTTCTTCATAAGCATTCCACCATAAATAATCTTGATCAATGAAATCTTCAACTGTAACAGCTCCTTCTAATAGAGATCGTTTTTGAACTCTAGATAATACAGCCGCATCGAGTGTTTCAGGTAAATTAGTATATAACTGAATCACTCTATTGCCGCGTTTAGATGCAGATGCACCTTCAGTATTAACTAAGAAACTTTCAACGATTTCAATAACACCAGAAGAGGTGCCTTTTGCTCCTCGGTCTCGAAGTTTTCCATCACCATCATCGATAGGAGCATAAACAATCGTTTCAGGATTATTTAATGGGCCGAACCAACGATTCATATTTTCAGAGCTACCTCCTTGATATGTTGAAACTACTGTCTGAGCTATTGGATGATATAAGAACGGAATTCCTAAATCTTTACAGCGATCTGATAATTCAGTTGCTGTAGCTGCAATTCCCATACTTTTACCAGTACCTGCTGGACCATATTCCATAGTAACACCAGGAAATCCTCCAAGTTCATTCATTGGATTAAGCTTACGAACAGGACAATAACACATCATATATTGTATAGTTCTTTGTGAACTATGTTTATACAAAGTATTACCAACTATTGATTTCCAATCCAAACGATTAAACTCAGCTGGTTTTAAATCAGAACATGTCTGAAGATTAAAACCATCAATTAAAAAATCTTCTCCTTCAAGTTTATAAGTTTTATTAGTAAATGATTCAGTATGTTGTAATGAATCTTTTACTATTTCAATTTCATTAAGTATTTCTTTGAAATACAAAAGGGTCATTTTTACAAAATCTGAACCACTACGAATACTATCAGCCGAAACAAATTTACCATAATAATACATCATATAATTGAGTGCATGGGTAAAATTTGCTAAATGTAATTCTTCAGGTAAACCTTCAAATTGCATTTTCACACTGTCAATTTCATCAGTTTTATATGATGATAATTGATCTACAATGTAATTAGCTGTAACAAACATAACGATTGCTGAAGTAGTGGTATGTTTTTGACGAAATTCTGTCAAAGCAATATCATTACCTCGTAGCTCTCCTCTATTTTGTTGGCCTATTAGAGTATGAAAATTAGTAGCTTTGGAATATAGATTTGCACTATGCATACCTATAGATAAACCATTACGCATAATATCCAAACAATAAGAAACTGTTTCATTTAAGGTTAACAACTTATCATCACTGACTGATCTTGCTTTGCTGATAATCGATACTTTATCTGCGTTTGAAGTAGATCTTAAGTTGTTAATTATTTGCATAGCTGATTCAGATTGCATGTTAGTTGTACGAGTTTTACTGATTTTTGGTGTCCAAGAAACATTTGTGAGTAGATTGTTAGCTCCAAGTTTAGCTTGAGTTAATTCATCTTTTTTAATTGGAAAAATTGATCCATTACTAGATTCCATTGATATTTCCTTCTTTATTGAATGAGATTATTGATGAGTTTTCAAATAAATTTTCAATGTGTTGATGTATTGCATGGGGCATTATGACTTGTTTTCTAATCATAGAGGCCTTTTGCTCATCAAGTTCATTAAACATATCATGCCCATCGATTGATTCAGGATTTGGTAGTGAAAATTTTTCACGTACTTTAGTCTCTGATAAAATTTTACTTAACATACCTTGGTTTTTTATAGCAACACTCCCTTCAGAGAATACAAATTGTTCAGTTAGGTGAAAAATAAATTGTTCACCTTCATCAGCATATAATAATACTGATGATACCGATTCTTCTATATTCTCAGAAAAATGTGATGAATAAATTGGACCAATACATATGCGTTTCAGTACTTTTGGATGTATGTCAGGCAATCTTTGATCTATTGCTCTTGCAACAATACCTGCGGCAGGAACTCTGGATCCTTCTTGTTTGATTACATCATAAAATCTATCAGCATTTTCCATATTATTTTCTAGAGGTTCTGATTCAATACTTTGATCAAATTCTAAAAAATAAATATAAGGCATATTAGTAGTTTTATCATAACAAGCCCAATGATAAGAATATTTACGATGTGTATCACTACATTCATCAGATAATAAAGTCAGTCTACCTGGATTAAAAAACAAGAAAAGTTCATGTTCGTTTAATCCTTGTAAATACTTTAAATTACTCATTTTTTCCAAATCATCTAATGGTTGTTCATGATTATTTAACATAAATGAAATCATATTTTCTTTGATATCATATACATCATCACAAAGTGATAATTTATCTGATTTAAATGGAATATCTGTTTGAATTCCCATAATTTCAGAAAAATGTACAAAACCAGAATCAGTTTGATCAATTTTTAAAAATTGCTTTTGATTAAAAAGATACTTATATCTTAATAGCTCAAAAGTGTTCATAAGCTTTTGTATATAAAAAAGAACAACTTCTTGTTCTTTTTCTGCCTCATGATCTCTATCCTGTTGAACAGTATAAACTTTCATAAGTATACTAAAAGCTAAACGCATTTTGTTAATATATTTTGCGTAGTCATCTTTACATTCTATTAATGTTGAATTTATTCTTTGATGTTCTAGCATATTAAATCCTATTGTAAAAAAAAGGACACAAGATGTGCCCTTTCTATATTATGAAAGCTTACACTTTCGTTTAGAAAACAAAAGCTTTTTAACTTTCATTTACAGTTTTTTAGCTAGTTTTTACTGGATTATCTCCATTACTTACTTCATCAGATTCACGGTATGTGAATTGAGATGAATCAAGAGGATCAAGACCGTAATTAGCTATGTATTGTTCACGTAATTTTAATTCAAAATCACTTAAATTTCCTGCATGTTCAGCTAAAGCATGTCCAACATTTGCACGACGTCTAATTTGTTCTGGAGTTCTTTCCACTTTTTCCATATATGCATTATCGCTGGAAACAATGATTTTCGCAACATTTTCCATTTGACGCGCATTTTTTTCATCAGAAATACTATCTACATTTTGAGCAATTTCTTGATCAGCAGCAGATTGAAGCATTTCTAAATATGCAGCATCTTTCACCAAATCTTCTTGTAATTTAGACTGCAATGTAGCAATCCACATACGATGATTTGATAAAAGTTTTTCTTGGCCAAGTTCAAACGCTTCATGCTCTTGAATTGATTTTGTTTTTTCTTCCAATATTGCTTGAGAAACTTTTAAATCACCACGAAGTTCTTCTAATTGCGAACGCATATTTGAAACTTTTTCATCGTGACTTGCTCGTTCATTACTACCAACTTCTAAACTATCAGTTGCAATTTCTTCATTACGTAATGTATTTTCCAAGTCATCGACTTGAGTTAATAGTTCATTCGTACGTAGAGTTGCTTCATTTTTAATTTCAAAAGCTTTTGCTTTACGAGCTTTAATTGCTTCTAAACTAGATTGAATAGACTTAGTACGTTCCATCATAATACCAACAGTTTTTGATCCCATTACAGAAATCAAATCAAGAGTATCACTAATATCAGCACTCATTAAGCGTTCACGTTTTTGTTCATCAGCTTCTTTTTTAGCAATATCAATAGCTGCTTTAGCATTTTTAGCTTCAGTTTTAGCTTGATCTCGTAAATTTTTAGCTTCAGTAACGCGTCCGCCTTTTCCCCATCCAAGATTTAAAAAACCTTCATCAGCTTCTTCATCAAGGACAGATTGCTTAGCTAATTCTAATGCTTTATCTGATGATTCAGAATAAGAAATAGCATCGTCAATGATTTTTTGTTCTGATTTTGAAAACTTAATGAGGCCTTGGAATTCTGCATCCATACCATCAATTAATACTTTCATACCAAATACAGCTTGAGCCATATCTTGTTCATCAGTTTTTACAGCTTCACGCAAAGTATCAAATTTAGTAGCTAATATTTCTTTACGTTTTGCACGCTCAGAATCATCAGTAATATCATTTACTTCTTGCATTTCTGCTTCTAATGCTTCAAGTTGAACTGAAACATCCACAGGGCCTTTTGTCATAGCACCAATACTTGATTCAGTATCAGCGTATAACGAACTAAATAAATCATTATTATTTGTATCTGTCATTTTTTGACTCTCCAATTGTGTAACGAAAAATGTTAAAGAACTTACTAAGATTTTTCTCAGTGGAGATATTTTAGTATAATATAATAAAATGTCAAATCTTTTTCTTATACTTTAACATAAGGAATATTTTAAGAAATAAAATATAAAATTAGCTCCTCTCACCTACAGATTTATTTTAAAATAATTGACAATAATACAAATATTTATACTCTGAATTACAGAGTACTATTTATTAGTTAATATATACTATATGGAAGTTATAAATAAAGACATATCTGCACTGAAAAATATGTTAGAAAAAAGAGAGACTTACATACGTTTTTCCCCTATTGGAACAGTAATTATGTGAATTATGTACATTATGTTTTATTTCTTTGCCTGAAATGTAAATAATCATTATTATACATTGATATTTTTTAGTATCTGAGTGTTTGCAGTTATTATTGTAACTATCTTGAGTTTATTAAATTCTAAAAATAAAGGTGAACAACTATTACCAAAATCAATTAGATACATTATTGTAAATATGATGTTTATATGAATTGCTATAATTCCTCTATTATGGTGGTTTAGCCTCACTTATGAACCTATGATTATATTATTTCCTATTGTATGTATTGCATATGGATTATTAATTATAGTTTCTAGATTTTGTATCCAAAAATTTTTGTTATATTTTGGGTATTTATCATTTCTACTTGGATTTATACTGATAATCAGTCTTGTTTTTTTTAATTTTTGAGATTTATATTCTAAGATTTTAGCTATTTATAGTGAATATTACAAAGAAATTATATGAATATTTTTCTGATTTGGTCACTTAATAATGTGATATTTATTACATAAAAATAACAAATAATGGAAAGTATTAACTCTATTATCCATCAACCTGTACGATTGAACATTATGTCCTTATTACATATGGATAAATCTATTACATTTTCTGAATTAAAAAAAGAATTGAATTTAAGTGATGGAAATTTAGGAACACATTTAGAAAAATTAGGAAAAGAAAAATATATAAGAATTGAAAAAAGCTTTGTAAATAAGAAACCTCAATCAACTATTATTATAGAAAAATTGTGAGAAAAAGAATTACTTGCCTATATAACTAATATAGAAAAATTATTTAAATGAATTAATTAACAATATGAATATTAAAACTATACAATATATACTAGCTGCGCTATTATCTGTGTTTACAGTGTTATTTTTATGGTGATTTTTTGAATTATGAAGTGCTGCTTTATGAATTAATTTAACGATTTTTTGAATCATATTTTTTATTTTGTATTTATTACTCATTGATAATAAAAAAGACTTTATTTCAAAATATAAGTATTGGATCATTCCTTTTGCTATAATTATTTTGAGTTATAGTTTTTACGAAATTCCATTTTTAAAAGCAATAAACATTTGGTTATTACCTATCTTAGTTTTTTTCTTCTTTTGATATTCAATAGTAAAAAAAGAAACTAATCATCAATGGTATTTAGCCTTGATTCCTAAAATTATTTTTAGAGAATTACCTGTGAAAAAAAGTATACAAGAGCTAAATGAACATATGGATTCATGATCTTGAAAAAATACTATTTTATATAAAAAAATCATAATATGAGTAATCATATTAATTGCGATTAACATGATTATTATTTGATTATTAATGGTTGCAGATACTAACTTTAAAGATTTTATTCTAGAATTTTGAAAATATATAAATAGAACAACAGTATTAAAATTATTAGTTTCAGTTCCTATATTTATATTTTTTATTAGTTTATTATGACTTTGGAAAATAGATACGATTATTAAAGCAAGAGAAGATAAAGCACAAATAGATTCTGTTATAGGAGCTATTGTTTTAGGAGGAACTCTTTTTACATATATTATGTTTATTGTTATTCAAATCGATACACTCTTTTTTCAAAGTAATATCGATGTAATTGAAATAGCAAGCCTAGCAAAAAATGGTTTTTGGCAATTGTTTTTAGTATCATTAATAAATATAGTTTTCTTTTTTGTTTATTATAAAAAGACACATAACTATATTCAAAAACTTCTATGAATATTTGTGTTTACATCTCTAATAATTCTTTTCTCCGCAGCTGAGAGAATGTATACTTATACTTCTGCATATGGTTTAAGTTACGAAAAATTCTTTGCATCATATACTATTATATATTTTGCTATACTATTTATATTGATGATGTGACTTATTACATTTAAGAAGAAAAATGATATTTTAAAAACTACTTTAGTATTAGCATTATGGATGTATTCAGCTATCCATATACTTCCAATGGAAACATTTATATTTAAAGTAAACACTCATATATTACAACAAGAAGGAAGTAAAATCCAAAAATATCAATCTCATATGTTATCGCTAGATATATTAAATAACGTAGATAAAATTAAAGATAATAATCTCTATAGAGATGAAAGTTGGAAAGAGTGGACAGATAAAAAAATTAAAAAATCACTTAAGAAAAAATGGTATGAAAAAAATCTTCAAGATTTCAAAATACAAAAATAATTTAATAAATATTACTATAATTATAGTCATAATTATTTTAGGTCTTTTATCTAGAAAAATAAATATAATCCCCTATTTTGTATGAGATTTATTACGGTGAATGATGATATTCTTTTTAGTGCTATTATTTACAAATAAAAGCCTCTTATATGTTAGTATAATAGCAATATTTATATGTTTTAGTATAGAATTTTCTCAATTATTAGAATATGACTCGCTATTAAATATGAGAAATAGTTATATTGGTTGAATATTACTCTGAAAAGGTTTTTTAGTGAGTGATTTGATAGCTTATAGTGTTTGAATAATAATGAGTTATTATATGAATTGATATGTAAAAATAATAAATTATACTGACATTTTAGGTGCTAATAAAGTGTTTTCAAAGTAAATTTTTTAGATATAAAAAATTGATTATAAAAAAACCACTGATTAATCAGTGGTTTTATATTTCTTATAAATCTAAGTATTGATCCATTCTTATTTGCCATACAAATTCATTTACATGTGAAACTAGAATCATACCTCATTCAAATTCATTTAATGCTTCTGCAATAACTGGAATATGTCTAAAGTTGATATGATTTGTTGGTTCATCGAGAATAAGAATCCCTGGTTTTAGAAAAACTAATCTACAAAATGCAACTAACCCTTTTTGACCTTCTGATAGATCTCAGATTCTTGTTTTCATGATTTCTCCATTGATAAGGAATCCAGCAGCTTTAGATCTAAGATCATGCTCTTTCATTTCTCCCACAACAGCTTCTCTTAAACAATCGTATACTTCTTGATTAAAATCTAGATTTGAGAAATCTTGTCTATAATAACCGATTCTTACCCCTTCAGTTTTAACTGCTCCTGATTCATCTCAGTTAACAATTTTTTCTAATAAAGTAGATTTCCCGATACCATTTGGACCTGATAATTGTAAATGGTCATCTTTTCTGAGTTGAATATCAACATCTCTTTCAGTAACTTCATCATTTTGAATAATGTGAACAGAGTGAATATTTAATAATACTCCACCAATACCCTCTTGCATTGGTATTTTAAATGGTTTAATAGTTTTATCTTCTTTTCTATTATCTACCATATCATCTTCCATTTCTGCTGCTGCTTCTTTCATTTTTTTCGCTACAGCTCTTAGTTTTCAACCTTTATGTGCAAAAACATTCGCTTGATCTTTTTTAGCTTGAGCTTCTTTTTTTAATCTCGCATTAGCCATGTTTTCTTTTTCCATTTTAACTTTGATTTTTTCAACCACATCATGGTAATCTCATACAAATTGTTCTACTTTTTTAGTATGAACATCGAGATATAATACACCTTCCGTAAAACTATTCAAGAATTCTGCATCATGAGAAATAACTAAAACAGTTTTTGGATAGTTTTGTAAAAAATCTGTTAAATGCCAAATACCATCAACATCTAAATTATTAGTAGGCTCATCTAGTAATAAGATATCTGGATCTTGAATAAGAGCACTTGCGAGTAATAATCTAGCTTGTTGTCATCCAGAAAAAGCTGAAATTTTCTTTTCAAAATCTTTTACTGTTAAATTAACTACTTGTAGTACATCCATGATTTGTTTATCAACACCTCATTCAAAATGTGGAGGGATATATTTTATAAAGAAATCTTTTACTGATAATTCTTTATCTTCAGCTTTTACAACTTGAAAACTCGTTGCAATAGTTGCTTTTTTATCTAAATTTATAAGTCCTCCAGATTTTTCTAATGTTCCATTAATCAGTTTGAACATAGTTGATTTCCCTGCACCATTTTGTCCC
>Ga0233426_10001689_pt1 | contig 19599 bp, 11 predicted proteins | sample SI_118_April2016_6_FD_179875 | JGI IMG/M metagenome (GOLD analysis project Ga0233426, IMG submission 179875) | Seawater microbial communities from Saanich Inlet, British Columbia, Canada - SI_118_April2016_10_MG | ecosystem: Environmental > Aquatic > Marine > Inlet | place: Canada: British...
TATCTGTGGCACACTACATGCCGCTGGCTTTGAAAGTACCTGCCACACTACCAATCAGATGATAACAATTTTTTTAGCTGTCGTCTGATGCAGGAGGCAACAAAAGGCAATGCCGCCTCTGATGGATTGGCGCTGGATGAGTGGCGTCCGTTATTCAACAAGCAACACACAGGCGACAATCAAAAAAGCAAAGACACTGCATTTAGGCGTGCAAGAGAAGGTCTTGTAGACAAGGGGCTTACTGAAATGTAGCGACGATATTTACCGCTTAGGCAACAAGGCGGCGTGAGGGCTACATCGGCGATATCGTCTACTGTGATGTATCCACTGGACAAACAAAAAGAGCGCAGCAACAATTTTGGCAGTAATCTAGGTTGGATTTTCAGTGGAGCGTGCTGGCAGATATTGCACATACACGGTTAATACCTACGAGCTTGAAATACGCATCCACTTTTATTTTCATTGCTCTGTAGGGTAAGCATATTTTTGGAAACTCGGCCTCCAAAAACAAGGTTAAGTCTTCCATTCACATAAGAAAAATTAATGTCAAAAAAACCATTTTCCAAATTCAGAATGGCTTGACGCTTTTCCTTTAGTTCGTTCGTATAACTCACATCATACCGTTTTTTTTTCTCGTTATTATTAGCGAGAGTGAACTGCGCCCGGCCTTTCACCGTGCGATTTCCACAAGACACCTCGAAAGCCCATCTCCCTGTTAAATTTGTGTTTATTTTTAATGGCTTCAGTTTAGGGCAAAATCCCTGCTTAGCTATTGTCAAAGCATTCAGGTATTTTTGAGAAATCACATTGCTATCGACAGCTGGAAGTCCTGCAGTTTTGGCAAATAGGTTAACTGCAGCTTGAGTTTGACGCCCCCAAACCCCATCGGGATAACCGGAAGCACATCCAATAGAGTTTAATTTTATTTGAAGGTATTTTACTGCTGTTTTATCTTTTTTATCAAAAACTTTTTTTGAGGGTATTTCTGATGCACCACAAGTCAGCCCACGCTTCTTTGCTTCGGCTATGGCCGTAGGATAGCTTTCCTGCCAAAACTTTCGCTCGGAGCCATAAGTTGCCAACGAGCAAAGGTGAATATCCGTGCATATCTTGGGACTTGATATTGAACATGTCTTCTTGACAACTTTTGCTGCGATTTCAACGCCACAATCAAGCCCACGCTTTTTGGCTTCTTGAACATGAGACTGTTTGATAGAACTAGTGTCCCAGCGCCCATTTAAAACTGCGATAGAACAGACCTTGTCATCATCACACAACTTAGCATCTTGGCTACATGTCTTTGTTGGCTCTTCATCAACTTTCGCCACTACCTTTACCTGGCAGAATTGTTTGAGGTAGCCGTCGGCAATAGGTGCCAAAGAATGGTCTCTACAGTTTTCAAAATAAGCTTCATAAGCGAAGCATGCCTTAGCCTCTGCAGCGGCACTGTAGAGTGCGTCACAGCGCAAAGGTGCTTGCACCGCCGAAGGTATTGGCTGACACGCGCCGCCCAAACAAATTTCATTTCGTATCACTTGATCGTAAATGGCAGGGGATTGCTGATGTCCACTGAAGGATGCAGCATCTTTAGCTGTTTTACTTCGTGCTTGCTGGACAGCCTGACGCAGATTGACACCAGGTTTCAAAAGTGGAGCAAGATGCCGCGTGAAAACAGACAGCTTTTGATCTAGTGGGTCTGTTGGCAAGCGATCTAGCGCCGTTTGTCCAGTTCCAGCAGAAAACACAACATATGTTCCAGCGTCTGCCTGGATACGAGCAAGCCCGCGCTCAAAACTTGCAGACTTTGTTCCCGGCTTTTGCTCGAATGGATTATCTCGACATGCGTCAATAATGGCGACAACCATCCCAGCTCCGGCAGAACGAAGCTGATCCAAAATCCCTGAGCGACCATCTTGCAAAACGTAAGATGCACGAGACAACTTGTTATCAGAGCCTTGGACAGGCGCATCTGTTGGTGCCATATAATTACGAGAACCATCTGACCAACCATGTCCAGAATAGACAAAAGCCACTTCGTCACCTGGCTGAATCTGGGATAGGAAAGCGTCGAAGCCATCGATCATCTCATCGAGATCGCGATCCAACAACAAAGTCACCTGATAATCTAAATCTCGGAAGGCTTGTGCATACGCTTCTGCATCCGCATGAGTATTACGCAGGTCGGACAGCTCTTCATACGCTGCATTTCCTAGAATGAACGCATATTTATCAGCGAGAGCTGGCGAAGAAAACATCACAAGCGCCAACACAAATAAGATTTTTTTCACTACCCAAACCCCTACGCCTCTAAAGCAGTCTAGCATGACACTCGAGACAGCCTAGCTTCTATCTCAAATACTAATATTGACACTGCTAGTAAGCAAGGAGCTGACCTTTAAACTCCAGGGTGCATACCATTAGTCATCACCGTTCAATTGCGAAGAACATGTCTTCACTGGACAGCCTAGTTCTAGTCACTGGCACTTGTCTTCCATTAGTCAACATCGAAACACTGTCACTTAGCTGCCTGAATAATTTACCCACCTCTAAATTTGGTTGGACTACCAAATCAGAAAATGCCTTGGCATATGGACTGTTTTTGTCAGTGCCATCCTCTGCAACCTGTCCACTTTCAGCTGCAAAGCTTACAATTTGGTTCTTGGAAACCGCATCCGTTTCTATAACTTTCAAACCACGGCTGACAGAACGATTTAAACCAGCAACTTGGGTATTGAATGGATTATCTCTACAAGCGTCTACCATAACTAACGATAATTTAGATGAGCCCGCCGCGGCATCAATCGCCTCTTGCAGATCAATAACGTCGTACTTAAGCGCAGCCGGATCATCCATCAAAGCGTCGGTGGGAACAAGGTAATTACGACCATCTATTTCAATACCATGCCCCGCAAAGTAGAATAGACTGATGTCAGCCTCTTTTGCATTAGAAGAGAACTTTGTAATCGCGCGGCCTAGCTCACGACGCGTTAAATCCAATGCCAGCTCTACTTCAAAGCCCACTTCTTCAAGGGAGCGCGCAATTTCTGCAGCATCAGAACTCGGATTCCTCAAGGGAGTTTGTTGAGAGTATTGGGAATTGCCTATAACCAATGCTTTTCGGTTTGTGTACTTGCCCAATGTTGTCGTTTTGACAACCTGAACTGGGTCAACTGGCGGTGTAATGATATTGCTCGCCACAACTGGCTTTGGAATTCCGCAATTAATTCCTGCGTTCTGTGCAAATTCCACATGCGACTGCAAGGCAGTATCTGTAGACCAACTCAAAGAGCCCGTTTTGAAAGAGATTGCCGTTCTGCACAACTCAGCAAGGGAGCAAGCTGAAGGATTAGCTTCACATGTTGCTATCGCGGCTGAGGTCACCGTGTTGGTCATTACACCGCAAGACACGCCTTGCTGTTTAGCAAGAGTAACATGCTCTGAAGCGGAAATGTCCGTTCTCCAGGCTTTTTTACCGTCGTCATAATAGCTAGCTCGCTCACACAACTGCACTAAGGGGCAAAGTAAGGGGTCATCATCGCAGGTAGGCTCTTCAATAATTTTTGATGCAGGCTTTACAGGTCCACTGTTCTGAGATGTATCGATTGATCCAGCTAAGGCTTCCGCCTGCGATCCTGACTGCGTCAATGCTTTCAGCTCAGCAACATCCAAACGGCAGTCACGAGTATTTGTTCCAGTCGGCCGCAGTGTCTCTTCATAAAACTTCAACAAGGACAATCGCATTTCTAACTCAGAAGCTGTATCAATCATCCAAATCAAGCCTGAAATATCTTTGTGGTTAATGTAAGACCTGTCTGTTAAGCGATTGAGCCGTAAGAAGTCGAAACTGTATTTAATTTGATTAGAGCTGAGTAAATACTTACACGATGAGCCACGTTTGCCCGCAACAACCACAGCCTCCAAGACTTTACGCTCGGAACCACTCAAACAATATTTCTTTCCATCGACCCATTGGGCGAGCAGCTTTTCTCCACCGGCAATTGCTTTACGATATTTTGGTCCCGAAACTCCGTCGATAACGGACGTGTATAACCCTAAATCTTTCAGAACTCGTTGATTTAAAAGTACTTGGAACTTGCTTTGATTGCATGGGCCACCTTGATCAATTGGTACTGCAACCACATTAGTGCCGTTAACTTTTAGTGCAGAAACGCCTACTCTTGACGAAATAGTAGCGTACTTTGTTCCTGGCCACGTCGATTGGATAGCAAGCAGACACTGGTAGGCAAAACCGCTAAAAGCGGATTTTTTTTGATCTAATAATTTTTTTGAATTTGAGTTTTTTGTCCGTGAATAAATTTCATTAAATTGCGTTGCTATGAGTGAGCAAGCGTCTGTGATGTTTTCTTTATCGCGTTTATTAAAATCAGCAATCGTCGACTCAATAGTAATTTTGCTGCTATAAACTGAAAAGCATTTATTAAGGCTACCGTTTGATCCGTCGCCATGATTGAGACAAACTTCATTAGGCTTGGTGCCTGCAACCAAACCATTTAAATTGAAACTGGATTGATTTCCCCAACGATTTCTCATTTCGACAGTCATTATTGTATGCTGACCAATTTCATCACGGTAATCGTCAGTACTGTTTACACTGAGGATTTTAGGTTTTTCAGTTGGCACAGGCCTGCTACCGTAACAAGACATCTCGCGTGATGATGGATTAGTATTAATCAATTTGGCTAAGAATATGGGAACAATGGTTTTGGAGCTAACATTTTCACACTTCACCCATTTGGTTAGAGCGCTGCAGCTGCCCTTGCCAAAATTTCCATCAATTTCACCATTGTAAAGATTGCGTTTTGCTAGGCCACGTTGGATCGACATTAGGTCAGATCGGGTTTTGCCTTCTTCAAATACAACACCGCAGACTGACTTTATCAACTTTAATGACGCTTTTTGTCCACCAGTTGTTACCAAAATTGGACCAATGTGGCGCTCGGCTGTTTTGTAGCACCGAGTGGCAATCCGCATAAAAGTACTTGCAGCATTTACTTTGTTGACAACATCCAAAACACTGCTGGATAACATGCCTCTAGCTCCAGCGCTTTCAACCGCACTTTCAACATACCGATTAAAAAAGATTTTGTTAGAAAATTTCTTACATAAAGCACCAATAACCGCTGTCCCAGCAGGGGGCGATCTCTTTAAGAAATTTGAAAAATTTTGTGTATCCTCAGATGGGTTTGCCCGTAACCAAAACTTGTAATTATCACCGTCTTTGTCATCTGTTTTTATAGGAAAAATTGAAAAATTAGAAGACTCAAAAATAATATGGTATTCAAGACGCTTTCCGGGACGGAACTCTATTTTAAGTCGTGCGCATTGTTGGCCAGATATACTTTGCCCATCTACTGACACTCCGTTCCCGCAGACTCTGGTGTGCAGTGACAAACGATTGCCACTTTCAATGTCAGTAAACGGACGAACTGAAAAAGAAGTTATGTCAACTGGCGCAGCAATAAGGTGTCCAGAGTTAAAAAATAGAACAAAAAAAGCTAGATAAAAAATTCTGAGCATTTAATTAATTCTCTTTGGACTTGTTCGAATATTTAAAAACTAAATTTTCGAAACGTTTCAATCAAGTTAACAGACCATTCTATGCTGTCAAACAGGCGTTGTCAGGCAAAGTCTAACACGTCTCAAAGTGCCATGACCACACAATCTATGGAGTGCAGATTTGAAGGGAGAACATGTTGTCATTTGCCAAAAACAGGGATCAACCGCGAAACCGTCACGTTTGTCTGACAACACCTTGTAAAGGGGTGTTAAGCACCAGATTTCAAACAAGAGTAGACAGCCTCAGTAGCTTTAAAAATTCATCTTAATTTGGATCACAATCTATATCCCATATCATTTTTTAGATCTGTCAAAATATCAAGAACTCGCTTAAACTCAATGAAGGCTGTTTAAGTCTCGGTACTCAATAATTGAAACCACTCAGCAAAAAGCAGCATAACGATCAGTCCAAAACTATTGTGTGAACAGGCCAACAAGACCTGTTTGGCAATTTCCCTGACGCAATGTCTCGAAGAAATGGTTGTCTGTTGGGGCTGTCTGCCCATTGAGCGTGCCCAGCAAGGCTTGCAAGTCAAGCGGTGGACGGCTGCAAAAAACTGCAACCAACTGATCGGCCCCCAACGGGTGGCTCACACGGAACTGTACCGGAAAACCAATATTATCGACGCCTTTGTTGTCTTGTTCGCGTAAGGGATAAAGATACTGGATATCACCGTTTGACGCGATATTGAAAAGGGTCAAAAAATTCATCTCTGGGTGAGGTGGAAAAAAGGTAAACCCGACACGCGCACCAACACCGTGGGCCATGCTGTCTTGCGCCGCACGGATGTCAATTGATGGCACCCCGTTGCGTTTTGAACCCCTAACAACGTCAAGCGCAAGGCCACGTGCAATCAACCGCCCTGCTCCACCAGTGATCGTCGTGATAGGATCACCAGTGTGGTTCAGAACCTCCCATTGTTTCCCTTGATCTACAAAGGTAAGAAGCGCGTTAGTTTGAACTTCTGTATAGCTTATCCCTTCTAGTCCGGGTGGAATAACACCAATAAATCGAACCGGTAGCCCTTTGGTCGCTAAGGATGCAGGCGCGCTTGGTGGGTTAGGTTTTGCCGCAAGAATGAAGGCTTCTTTACTGTCGCCGCGTGGCAATATCCGTGGCTGTTGGGTTTGGTTCATATGCGTAAAAACGCGATCTTCCAAGAAGTTCGACAACTCATTGCGCGTCACGCTCCCGTTTTTATCAAGGTCAGCAGCACCGTCCAAGGCCTTGGCAAAAAACCACGACAAAGCTCCATGCGCTCTGTCGCCAAACCGTGTTTCGGTGACCAAGCGATCCTCAGATGCCGTGGCCAAAATTTGTGTTACGTTCGGCAGCTCGTCCGCTTCGTCATCGCCAATTTCCGCCTTTAACTCTCCCAAGATCGGATCAAGTGGGATATCCCAAACGCCACCACTGCGTGTCAGTCCCATCCCCGCGATATTGACGTTGCGTGTCAGCCCCGCAGAGTGGCAGCTATCCATCACCCAAATGATGTTATAGGCGGCTTCCTTGGACAAAAGTTCGCGGAGCTGATCGTCTGAAAGCCGCCCAACGCGCGGGTTCTTAGGGTCAAACTCGTGAAACATGATCGTTTCGTCCAAGCCATCAGTCTTTTCATCGAATGGTTCAGATACTTCCCTTTCCTGACCGCCGTGGCCCGAGAAACTGACGATAATAGTATCGCCAGATTTCGCCTCAAGTGTCATTTCTTTCCAGCCAGCCAAGAAACTTTTAACCGTGGCACCACTGTCGATCAAAATACGGCTATCAGGCAAATCGATGCCGGCGCGGCGCATGGACGACGCAATCAAGGTGGCGTCATTCACGGCCCCCTCAAGGTCCGAAAGTTCGCCAACTGGTGCTGGAAATGCCTCAAAATGTTCGTAGTCATCAACGCCCACGACCATACCAAACTGCGCACCCCATGAAGGGCACGCCAGAAGGCAGGAGGTTGCGCCCACCGCTAGAAAATGCCCTATCCTAGTCATGCAGAACTAGCTCAACGCGGCGAGCAATAGCGCGGCGTTCTTCGTCGGAATAGATGGATTGGTCAACATATTGGGGCGGTTGTCTTTCGCCTTTTCCATCCACATAAATTTGCGCACGAACGCCTTGGCCACTTAGAAAACGACTGACAGTTTCTGCGCGTTGTAAGGATAGGCGTAAGTTGAAAGCGTCAGAGCCGACTTCATCTGTATGACCGACTACGCTGAGCCGCTGAACCTTGTTGGACAGAAGGAAGTTGGCGACGGTTTGCGCCTCACGAACTCCTGCATAATCGAAATCAGCCGAACCAAATGCGAATTTTATCGGCAAATATACGGCTTTTACTGAGGTCGCTACAGCGTCGGCAACGGCGTAAACTTCCTTGTCGGCACCCACGTATGGGTCAACAGCAGGCACTTCAGCATATGTCGAGTCTTCGTCCGGCGCGACGTAAGTTTCGGTAGTTGCGGTTGGCGCGGGTTTTGAACCCACCGCTTCGATTTGAATGCCACGCATAGCGGATTTCAAAACGCCAGACGCTGCACCACCTCGGGTAATGGTCGAGGACATGCTGCCCGAGAGCATCATGTTCTCTTGGGCCAATCGGGCGATCCGTTCTGCAACAGGCACCAAGCGCACATCAGAGCCGGTCAGAGTGGGGTCCGTGATTGTATCGAGGGCCGCACTGTACATTTGCGCGGCCTCTTCCCGCTGACCTCTTTTGGCAGCGATATCACCACGCACGGCCTGAACCGCCCAATGAAGGGCTGGGGCATTGGCCAACATTGCGTCTGCCCCATCCAGATCGTTGACAACAATCAATTGCTGCGCACGTTGTGCCAAAACAGCAGATGCTTGCCCCATTGCGGCGCGCTCAGTTGCCTGACTGCAACCAGCCCCACGCACAATATTTACGACAGCTAAAAGAGCGTCCGGACTTTGGCCATCCAATTCAGCACGTAATTGTGCCAAGGATTCATCGCAGGTGGCCGCCTCAACCAACGAGGGTGAAAGGATCAGAGCTGCGACCGCCAAAGTTTGAGAGAAATTGTTCATTTAGCTTACTCCCTAGCGTGACACGTTGAAAGTGACGTGGTTCGTCGCACTTGCACCGCTGTCTTGCGCAACTTTGTCTGCGGCCTCGATCGCGATACCCCGCGTTAGGGGCAATGAGCGTTCCTTTGCATAATCAACAGCAGTTTGCCGATCCATACGATGACCATCCAGCCCACCTTCGCGACAGAAGGCAAGCATGGTCTCACCCGTGCCGGGCGTATCAAAGCGGATTCGCAGGTCGGATCCAGTGTATGGAATGCGGCGTACTTCACCCGCTTCAAGGAAGCGTGGACCAAGGATGGCTTGCGGCAATTCCTCAATGCTTTTACTGGCTTCAATATAGAACATTTGAAGCTCGCAGCGTTTGTTTGCGCTAATGTCAAACTGAAGCAGATCGTTGACATACACGTTTGTTTCAGGAACCGACAAAGCCAGTTTCAACCTGTCCACACTCATTTGCGGCGCAGGATCATAATCAAGCGGTGCGGTGACTGCAGCCATATAAGGGGCCTCGTATTTGGCAACCTTTTCGCCCAGTGCCTTTTCCACCTTCACTTCGTAATCAGCCGACGCTGCCGCCGAAACAACATAGCCACCGTTCAAACGGTAAGGTCGAAGATCCGTCAGACGCGGTAACAGTTCCGAGTAATAAGTTTCCAACTCAGAGCGGTGTACTTTCGCACCGCCATCCATACGACTGATCCAATCCGCCAGAACAACCGTCAAACGCGGATCCCCTAGGCTACGTGCGCGTGAACGCAACATATCAACATCCATGTGGAACTCGCGAGCGAGGCCATTGAGATCGATTGAATTGAAATGTAGGTCGGCAAGGTAGGTAAAGATCTCACCACCGCCCGCACTTGAAGGGGCTGCAAGGCTTGTAAGACGACCGGTTGGCGACAGTTCAGTTGCGTTAAGGAGCGAAAGAGATTTCAGGAAAGCTTGGCTGTCTGCCTTGTAGATCTCACTAAGCTCCTCGTTATCAACATAGATTTCCAAAAGAACGTCCAACTCTTCGCGGGAATAACGCTGCGAAGACATTAGAAGATCACGCATTTGGTCACGTTTGGCGATCATACCGTTGGCGTGACAATCAAAACATGAGCGGGCGTTTTCTATCTCCACACCTTTGCCAATTGGCTTGGTACGGAAGGACACGATAGACGCAGGGCCCACCAAAAGACGGTCGCCATTGCTTTCGGACAGATAGTAACCCTGTAGGCCATTGGGCAACGAGAAAATCATCTCCCCACCATCATGTTCAAAGGCTTCTAGGCCTGAAGGTGTATAAGACAATTCTTCTGGTCCATCTGGGTGAAGACTTAAGGATTGGCGGCCTTCATCACCCGCAAAATCATAAGATTTCCAGTAGTATCCGCCACGCTGCAATTCAAAGCGTTCAAGCATGCGGTTGTGATCAGAAACCCCTGAAGCCCCTGGCAACATCGCCGCACGAATGACACGTCGAGATTGAATTTCACGTTCCACATCAAGACCGATTTGACGCTCCAGATCGGAAATCTGTTCGGTTAGGCCCAAGAACATATCGTAATAGGGGGCCTCAGAACCGAAATGCGTAAACCAGTCGGCCCGCATAATCGGAACGGGGGATCCAACGGCATCGGCAACAACACCCAGCAGCGGATCAGTCGTCGGATCGATGCCGTAGGGATAAACCTCTGCAAGGTCTGTAAAGGCCGCTTGAGTAAACCCTGAACGACGGGCCGTCTCAGTGTACTGACCAGTTGTAATCGCGTTCCAAACTTCGGTTGTCCAACCATAATCGCGCATATCGATACGAACAATCGCACCTTCCGTGCCCGAGAGTGGCGTAACCGGAACCACACGTGGACCTGTCGAAACCGAGTTCACGAATTTATTGAAGGCTGCATGCAGATAGAACATCGGATTGCGACGCGCACCTGTTTGGCTGCAATCAACCTCCGAAAGTGGTGTGTTTGCAAAACTGAAATAGCGATAAAAAGCGCGATCACGCTCATTGATTGCTGAGATGTCTTTTGCAACAGCCAACATACGTTCGGCGCGTGTTCCACCCGAAAATAGGGGCATAGGCACTTGTGCAACAGCCACTGTTTCAACCACCGAAGCCGCAGGTGCCGGAGCGGCCGTTTCACCAAGGGCAACGATCCATTTTCGCAGGGCATCCACCTCTTGGGCGTTCATCTTTTGGCCAAGTGGCATGCGGTTTGACGCAATCGTTTCATAGATCGGCGAGGCATCAGGATTGCCCGGCACCAAAATGCGTTTGTCAAATGGCATGTCTGCAATGTCACCTGTCGGGAACACAGAGCCATAGGTTTTACCCGGTGCGTGACACGCGCGGCAATAGGTTTCGATCACCTGATCCGCTTCAGCGATAATCGCAGGATCAACGCCAACAGCTTTTGTTTGAACTGGGGCTGCAGCAATAACTTCAACCGGTTCTTGTGCTTCACAATAAGCATCAACGCGCGACACTAGAGCTGTGGCCATTGTCTTGTCGGTCAATTCGCCAGCAACCGCAGCGACTGTGACTGGAGCAAACATTGCATCCGTGATTGTCGTCGAGGTTGTTGCGCGCTCTGCCACAACAACAGGTTTTACGTCAGAAAACTGTGACACATCAACAGTCGTACCAGTCAGGTAGGCGTACATAGAAGCACGGTCAGAGTTGGACAAGGCAGCGGTAAGGCGAGAAATACGGCGCATGGATTTTGCTGCCATGGGATTGCCATTCAGCTTGCGACCCTCGGCCATGGCACCGGTAACAAACGCTTCTACACCAAAGTTATTTAACCTCTCGGCCGTGATGTTAGGAGCGTAATCCCCCAACAGGCCGACCTCACCCTCAAAGGCGCGGTCCACGTCGAGTTCGTATTTAAAGCCAAAGCTGGTATCACGAGGCGTATGGCATTCTGCGCAATGGCCAACAGCTTCGACCAAATACTGGCCCCGTTTCATTTGATCATCAGCCATGCGCTCCAGCTCAGGACGACCGCTTGTCCAGAAGTCGAGGATCGTTTGGCTAAGATAACTGATGTTGTGTTCTTTGGACGGGCTGTCAGCAGTTGGCAGGCTCACCAAGTGGGCACGTAAGTCAAGAACGTCTTCGGGTTCCATCCGCGCATATGAGGTGAAAGGAAAAACCGCGCCGAAATACGTGCGGCCTTCGGGGGACACACCATTGATGACCGCGTTAAGAAAGTCAGCGTTGGACCATTTCCCAATGCCATGAGTTTTATCTGCTGTGATATTCGGTGGATAAAGGTCGCCAAACTTGGTTTGGATTGCCTCCCCGCCAGCAAGAAGATTGTCATCGCCATCTACAGCATGACAGGTTGCACACCCACCCGCCGAAAACATTATCGCGCCATTGGCTTGATCTGCTTGGTAATCAGCATAAGCTAATGGGTCAAAAAGCTCTGTGGCGATGGATTGCGCAGGATTTAAAAAGTATGCCGCGACGGCAATGATGGCAAAATGTTTCTGTAACACTCTGGACTCCTATCTAAATTCAAATTCTTCAAAATGAAAAGAATTTGGCAACTTCGCCATTTCCTTTAAATCATCAATCATTCCGACCCGCATCGGGGCCGGACCGCAGAACCAAAAGCCTGCGTTTGTCATCTCAAAATCAGGGATGCTTACTATTGTTTTAACATCCATCCGCCCGTCAGCTTCGCTGACATGGAGGTGTAGTTTAAAGCCTTGGGTGCGAGCTTCAGCCGCGCGCAGGCGATCAAGGCCAACAACCTCTTCGTGTTTTCCGACACAGTAAATCAACACGATTTTGCGCTTATTCTCAACTGTTAGACTGTCAGCAAAGGTCAGGAACGGGGTGATACCAATCCCCCCTGCCAACCAAACTTGTGTATCTTCGCCTCGCCGAAAATCAAAGCCGCCATACCCTGCTTCGACCGACATTTTGTCGCCCACAGCCACAGCCTCACGCACCCGCGCCGTGTAATCGCCAAGCGCCCTTATCGAGAACTGGATGCTCCCGTCCTTCCCCATGCGTGAGATCGTGAAGGGATGCGGTTCACGCAAACCTTTCTTGCCAAATGAGATGACACCAAATCCACCCGGACTAAGCTTTTTAAAACCACGTCCTTTCGGGGCCGCATCAATAATCGTCGCGGCTGGATGTTTTTCAACATTAGTCACAACAAAGCGGCGAGGCCGAAACGGTGCCAAAATTTGAGTATAAAGAAAAGACAGTATACCAACCACGGCCATAAAGTTGAGATATTGTGCCGGCGCTGAATTTGCGTTGAACGGTACTCTCACAAACAACTGGTGCAACGCCAGCGCTATAAACACGACACCCATCAGACGATGCCCTATGCGCCAAATGTTATAAGGGATCATATCTGTGCGTTTCTTAGGCAGCCTTTTTAGCCAACTCAAGAGGATCAGAACCACCAAGACAGGAAAGGCAAATTTTGCAATATCTACGACAGTTTTGGACAGACCGGAGGCTACTGTCCTACCATCCAAATCCATACCGACAAATTTGTGAAACAACAGCAATGGAAGCAAGCTGATCCCAATCCATTTATGCGCCTGATACAAGCGATCAAGTCCCCCAAACATCGGCTCAACAAAACGGGGACGGGTTGCCAGGAACAGGTTCACAGCCATCAACGAGAAAGCAGATGCACCAGCACAAAGAGCCAGCACACTTTGCACATTCGCGCTGCCCGCACCAAAGACGATCAAGACACTTGGGCTCAAAACTCCAAGCCCAAATATAAATGCAAAAATCAACATTTAAAGTTCCCAAAACTGTTTGCATACCCAAAAGGAGCTTTATAAATCACCGTTCAATTGCGAAGAACATGTCTTCACTGGACAGCCTAGTTCTAGTCACTGGCACTTGTCTTCCATTAGTCAACATCGAAACACTGTCACTTAGCTGCCTGAATAATTTACCCACCTCTAAATTTGGTTGGACTACCAAATCAGAAAATGCCTTGGCATATGGACTGTTTTTGTCAGTGCCATCCTCTGCAACCTGTCCACTTTCAGCTGCAAAGCTTACAATTTGGTTCTTGGAAACCGCATCCGTTTCTATAACTTTCAAACCACGGCTGACAGAACGATTTAAACCAGCAACTTGGGTATTGAATGGATTATCTCTACAAGCGTCTACCATAACTAACGATAATTTAGATGAGCCCGCCGCGGCATCAATCGCCTCTTGCAGATCAATAACGTCGTACTTAAGCGCAGCCGGATCATCCATCAAAGCGTCGGTGGGAACAAGGTAATTACGACCATCTATTTCAATACCATGCCCCGCAAAGTAGAATAGACTGATGTCAGCCTCTTTTGCATTAGAAGAGAACTTTGTAATCGCGCGGCCTAGCTCACGACGCGTTAAATCCAATGCCAGCTCTACTTCAAAGCCCACTTCTTCAAGGGAGCGCGCAATTTCTGCAGCATCAGAACTCGGATTCCTCAAGGGAGTTTGTTGAGAGTATTGGGAATTGCCTATAACCAATGCTTTTCGGTTTGTGTACTTGCCCAATGTTGTCGTTTTGACAACCTGAACTGGGTCAACTGGCGGTGTAATGATATTGCTCGCCACAACTGGCTTTGGAATTCCGCAATTAATTCCTGCGTTCTGTGCAAATTCCACATGCGACTGCAAGGCAGTATCTGTAGACCAACTCAAAGAGCCCGTTTTGAAAGAGATTGCCGTTCTGCACAACTCAGCAAGGGAGCAAGCTGAAGGATTAGCTTCACATGTTGCTATTGCGGCTGAGGTCACCGTGTTGGTCATTACACCGCAAGATACGCCTTGCTGTTTAGCAAGAGTAACATGCTCTGAAGCGGAAATGTCCGCTCTCCAAGCTTTTTGACCGTCGTCGGCGAAGAAAGTACCAACTTCACATAGCTCAGCCAGTGAACACACACTTGCTTTTTCTTCACAATTCGGAACCTTAGCAAGGACCACTGGGTCTGGCTCAACACCACAACTCAATCCAGCGCCCTTTGCAATTTCAACATATCTCCTCAGGCTCACGGTTCTCAGTTCTGTTAATCTTTGCTTGTCACTCCAACGACGGACACCATTGTCAACGTAGCTAGCACGCTCGCACAATTGCACGACGGAGCAAATTGAGGGGTCATCATCACAGGTAGGCTCATCAATATTTTGTGATGCAATTGGTTGCGCAAGTGCTATTGTCAGTGCGTTAACTGCTTCTGGTGCATCTATTGACTCAGCCAAAGCTTCAGGCTGCAATCCTGACTGCGCCAGGGCTTTCAACTCAGCGGCATCCAAACGGCAGTCACGGGTTGGGGTTGTTGTTTCAGTTCCAGGTGGCCACCCTGGCTCTTCGTAAAAATTGAGGAAGGACAATCGCATTTCCAGCTCAGAAACTGAGCCAATCATCCAAATCAAGCCTGAGATTCTATCGTGGTCGATAAAATGTTTTTGCACTGAATTTACAGACTGCAAACGATCTTTAATTTCCTTCGAGTTTGGTAAAACTTCGCAAGATGAACCACGTTTGCGTGCCTCAAGGACAGCCTCTAGGGCTCTTCGTTCGAGTTCCCCCAAACAATCTTTCTTCCCATCTTCCCACTGGCGAAGTAGCTTCTCACCACCGGTGACTGCTCGGCGATAGTTTGGCCCCGAAACTCCGTCAATGGCAGAGGTGTAGAGGCCCAAACCTTGGAGAACCTTCTGGTTAAGCCGAACGTTGCGCTTATTTTGGTTGCAAACTCTGACTTCTTTGGAAAAAACTACTTTCTTGCCACCCATTTGCTGCAAGCAGTGTTTTCCAACCGTTTGCGTGTGGCCAATCATTCTTTTACGATAGGTTTCCCAATATTCTTTTTGATCGCCAGAAGAACCATCAACAGCTTGGTTGTAAATTTCATCTAAATTTCTTCGATCTGTCAAAAATTGACACACACCGCTTAAGATCATCTTATCCACGTCTGTCAAAGTGTTGCTAAAATTCCTTACACTTATAGGATCACCACCGTTTCCATGAATGTAATATTTTCCACTTTGCTTGTAGGTAATAGCATCTGGGATACGGCTTTGAAATGTTCTTCTACTCACTTGGAGGTAAGTTTTAGTTCTATATTTGTATTCAGAATGTAATGAAAATTGCACAGTGAGCGGATCAGAATTAGCTGTGAGCCTAACATCGTAAATACTAATATCTATAATTCGATTTACCGAACTAATATTATACCCACTGACAGAATACGTTTTGTAAGAGGCAGCAGCAACTTCAGAAGCAACTAGAAAGATGCTAAAAAATGCTAAAAAAATTGCCTTAAAATAAATCACAAGCCTTATCTAACGCTCTCTTTATGATACAAGTATGTATTGGTTGCAGACTTCAATTTTGCAGTCAACCAGGCCATAAAAAATAATCAGAGTTAAATTACTCAAAAACCAATTCTATGCGCTCAATAATTGACGCCACTCAGCCATAGCAGCGTCACTGTTCAGCTTGAATTGAGTGCGTGTACAGATGGCGCTTCCAATGACACACCACACAGTCGTTCTAACCCCACACCCAGCCCATGATGGCAGGCGGGAGTGAATGGCGATGAGTGTAAGGAATAGCAGAGCGTCATGGGTCTAGTGGACACAACTGCGCAGGCGTGCGCGCGTGGGGGAAATGCAATCTCAAATCAAGTACTCCAAAGCGTAATGTGACGTAGACTTACGTCATTTTGTCTCGCTGAGTGTCTCGCTGAAGATTTACATTTGGCGAGACAGATCATGTAAGTATTTGAAAAAGTGGTGAGCCCGTCCGGGCTCGAACCGGAGACCTACTGATTAAAAGTCAGTTGCTCTACCAACTGAGCTACAGGCCCACTAGGCGGTTTACTAGAAAGAGTTGGCGTTAGGGTCAAGCCTATAATTTCAACTTTATTTGCTAGTTACTGGATTCAACCGCCAAGCACGGTTATATGCCCCAAATGCAGGTAAAAAATAACATTCTTTTTCCGTTCATGAAGATGCACGGACTAGGCAACGACTTCGTTGTCATCGATGCGCGTGCGCAATCACTCGAAATGACAGAATCATTGGCTCGCGCTTTAGGTGATCGCCGTCGCGGGGTTGGGTTTGATCAGCTTGCAGTGATTTTGAGGACCGATAGCGTCGCTGATGCATATCTGAAATTTTATAACTCAGATGGATCCACAGCTGGCGCTTGCGGAAACGCAACACGTTGCATCGCGCGTCACCTGATGGACGAAACGGGAGAAGAAACTCTTTCCCTAGAAACCGAGCACGGAATTTTGTTTGCCAAGGACATGGGTGACCAAATCACTTCAATCAACATGGGGCAACCAGATCTGAACTGGCAAGAGATTCCGTTGTCTCAAGACATGGATACGCTTGAGTTACCGATTGACGGCTCACCAACAGCAACGGGCATGGGCAACCCACACTGCACGTTCTTCGTTGATGACGTCGACGCCATTGATCTGGAAACTCAGGGTCCGGCTTTTGAACATCATCCGCTCTACCCGGAACGAACAAATGTACAATTCGCCCAAGTCGTTGGCTCCGATCACATCCGTATGCGCGTATGGGAGCGCGGTGTGGGCGTCACACTCGCCTCTGGCTCCTCGTCCTGCGCCACAGCGGTCGCAGCTGCTAGACGCGGCCTAACAGGGCGTACAGTGCGCATAGACCTTGATGGCGGCACCTTGCACATAGACTGGCGTGATGATGGCGTTTGGATGACTGGTGGTACGATGCACGTCTTCTCTGGAACGCTGACACAAAGTTTCTTGGATTCACTACAATGACCGCCCCAAAATTCTCAAATCACGGTTGTCGGTTAAATGCATACGAAACCGAGGCAATGAAGGAACTGGCCGAAACCGCTGGCCTTCAAAACGCAGTGGTCGTCAACACCTGTGCTGTTACAGCTGAGGCCGTGCGCAAGGCCCGTCAGGACATTCGTAAGCTACGCCGCGAAAACCCTAACGCTAGACTCATCGTAACGGGCTGTGCAGCGCAGACAGAGCCTGAGACCTTCACAGCAATGGATGAAGTCGATGCTGTGATCGGCAATACTGAAAAGATGATGGGCGACACTTGGAAAGGCTTAGCTGCTGACTTCATCGGCGAAACTGAAGCCGTCCAAGTGGATGACATCATGTCTGTCACTGAAACTGCCGGTCACCTGATCGACGGCTTTGGAACGCGCAGTCGCGCTTATGTTCAAGTTCAAAATGGTTGTGATCATCGTTGCACCTTCTGCATTATTCCATACGGCCGCGGTAACTCGCGCTCCGTGCCTGCAGGCGTCGTTGTCGATCAGATCAAGCGGCTGGTCGACAAAGGCTTCAACGAAGTTGTTTTGACTGGTGTAGACTTGACCAGTTGGGGTGCAGACCTTCCTACAGAGCCTAAACTTGGCGACTTGGTTATGCGCATTCTGCGTTTGGTCCCCGACCTTCCACGCTTGCGTATCAGTTCGATCGACAGCATCGAAGTTGATGAGAACCTTATGCAGGCAATCGCAACTGAACCGCGTTTGATGCCGCACCTACATCTCTCGTTGCAGCATGGCGACGATATGATCCTTAAGCGGATGAAACGCCGCCATTCGCGCGACGATGCAATCCAATTTGCCCAAGAAGCCAAAAAATTTCGGCCAGATATGACATTTGGTGCAGATATAATTGCGGGTTTCCCGACCGAAACCGACGAGATGTTCGCTAACTCACTTGCCCTAGTCACTGAATGTGATCTGACGTGGCTGCATGTGTTCCCCTATTCGCCACGCCCCGGCACGCCAGCTGCGCGGATGCCGCAGGTTAATGGGAAAGCTATCAAAATACGTGCAGCGGCATTGCGTGAAGCGGGCGAAAAGCAAGTACAGCGCCATTTACAGGCTCAGGTTGGAAAAACTCATCAAATATTAATGGAGAACCCGAACATGGGCCGTACAGAACAATTTACCGAGGTATCGTTCGCCAATCCGCAAGCCGAAGGCCAAATCGTTGCGGCAACCATATTGGGCGCACAGGGCAAGCAATTAATCGCTTAAAACGCCCCAGATTCATTACAAAGAAAAAGGCCCCGCACTGTCTCCAGTGCGGGGCCTTTTTTAAATTCTACAAAAAAGTTAACTTAGTGCTTCTTTTTGTGAGGTGCCCAAAGCTTCTTGTTGGTCATGTAAAGCAGCACAGACAACAAACTCAGAAGAAGAACACCAACAACGCCAGCTTGCTTACGCGCCATCATTTTTGGTTCCGCTGTCCACATTAGGAACGCTGAAACGTCAGCAGAGATGTGGTGCAAGTCGTTGTCGTGGCCGTCAGCGAACTCTACATCCTCACCATAAAGCGGTGGTGCCATAGCGATCCAGCCACCTGGGAATGCAGTATTTTCATAAAACGTCACACCTGCCTGCTCTTTTTCTTCACCCGTATAACCGGTCAAGATTGAAGCGATGTATTCTGTACCACCAATGCCCTTTACGAACTGGTTAATTCCCAAGCCATAAGGGCCGTGGAAACCAGCACGTGCTTTCGCCATTAGGCTCAAGTCGGGTGCATTTTCCAATGCCGACTCTGGAAAGAAGTCAGAAGGCTTACGCGGTACATCTTCGTCCAAAGCGGCATCATAGATGTCGAACTGTGCTGCATATGCACGGACTTGATCTTCTGGCAGGTGTGGTCCGCCTTCATCCGCAAGCGTGCGGATCGGGACGAATTTCAAGCCGTGACAGGCAGAGCAAACTTCGGTGTAAACTTGTAGACCGCGTTGAAGCTGGTTCTGATCAAAGGCACCAAATGGTCCCTCAAATGAGAAATCAAAGTCTTCGATGTGGCCTTCACCGCCAGCGGCGAGAGCGCCTGTGGCCAGCGTTACCGCTGCCACAGTGCTGATTGCGAGTTTTTTGAACATGCGCATCTTCCTCTTATTCCGCAGACTTGTCTGCGTCGCCACCATAATGGGCGGCAAAGTCTTCTTCGAT
>Ga0233426_10001690_pt1 | contig 19598 bp, 17 predicted proteins | sample SI_118_April2016_6_FD_179875 | JGI IMG/M metagenome (GOLD analysis project Ga0233426, IMG submission 179875) | Seawater microbial communities from Saanich Inlet, British Columbia, Canada - SI_118_April2016_10_MG | ecosystem: Environmental > Aquatic > Marine > Inlet | place: Canada: British...
GCCGATCACACGGTCAAACACCGCTTTGCGTATATCTGCGACGACCCGCTCGCCCAATCGCGTGACCAAGGCGTAACGCAGACCAGTGCCCAGCGCCAACAAGGCAGCAATAGCGATAGCAGCTAGGAAATACTGATCCAGAATAGCCCCATCAGCGCTCCCAAAATTATCGATCACACGGCGCACGGCCAATGGTAACGCCAAGGAAATCATCGCCGTCAAAACGAGTGCAAAAATGGCGGCCGCCATAAGCAAGCGATAGGGCAACATGAACGGCCAAAGCGCGCTTAGGCCGCTAATTTTCTTGGATTTTTCACGTTCATCTGTGGCGTTCATAACAGCTGGGGACGTTGCCACATTGGTATGCGATGAAGAGTCAGCCATGAAATTTCCTTTTTGCAACTGCAGCGCTTTTGGCAACCTGACGTACATAGGTCAAGAACCCAGAAACCGCATCTACGTGATCGCGCACATCTATTGTGAAGAATTTTGGAGCGGGTAGCGGGAATCGAACCCGCGCCTTAAGCTTGGAAGGCTCTTATGATACCATTTCACCATACCCGCGCTGAGGGTGGAGGTATGCCAAACCCGAGGAAGGGTCAAGATGCTTTGGCGCAGTTTATTCTTTCTCTTACCCCGCGAAACCGTCACAGTTAAGGCAACCCGCAGACCCATCATTTGAAAGCGCCAGATCGTATGAAACCCATCGTCTTCGCCGCAGCCCTCGCCGTTTTCCCGATCTGCGCCCATGCCCAGTCACCAAACTGTCGTGAACCCGCGACCCAATCAGACATGAATGGTTGCGCCTTGCGTGACTTTAAAGAGGTTGATGTCGTACTTAATGACATCTGGAAAACGGCCATCGCAACAGCCCGTAAACGCGACGCCTATATTGGGGAGGGTGAGGTGCCCAGCGAAGAGATGTTGCGCGACGCCCAACGCACATGGATCACGTACCGCGATCAGGCCTGCCTTGCCGAAAGCACAATCGCCCGTGGTGGTTAGCTTCAACCGCTGCTGCAATACACGTGCCTGCATGCCAAGACCCTCAACCGGATCAGCGACTTACAATACTTCACTGAGATTGAATAGACCTACCCCAACTTGCCCAGCCCATTGAACGGCACGTTTCCACGCTGACACAGATGCCAGCCCAGCACCAAATTGCTGCTGAGAACTGGAATATTAAGTGCCGCTTCCAACGGCGCAATCACGTCCAGCGTGCGCAGGTTGGTGCAGGATAAAAACAGCCCATCCACATCCACGTCTTTGCACAGATCAAGGGCCGCGTTGATGATGGAGGGGCCGTCAATGCGCACGACCTTTTCCTCGATCCCTTCAGAAAAGCTGCCAAATACAGGTGTCGCCACCCCTTCCCCGTCCAACACTTCGCGCAAACGGCCCGACACTTCGGCGATGTAGGGCGACAAGAACGCCAAGCGTTTGATGCCAAGGTGTTTGCAGGCCGCAATCAGGGCGCTGACCGGTTCAGTCACAGCCGCAGTCGGTGCCCCAGCTTTCACAAGCGCGTCAATCTGATCGGGTCCAATCTGTGCTGTACCAGAGGTGCAACCATAACCAATCGCGCTGAACTCTGCCGCCTGAGGCAGCAATGCAGCGGCCCCTGAAATCTCATTCGCCATTTGCTGCAATGTCTCAGACGTGACCTCTGGCGCACTGGGCACCCGCGTCACGTACAGCGGCGCATCCCCTAACAGGCGGCGCATGTCGCGTTCAATTGTTTCATCCGTTTGCAACACGATCAGCCCCAAGGGCGGCGCGTCTTCTGGGGCTAAGGTGTAGCTGTAAATACTCATACAATCCCCAATGCGCGACCCGCAGGCGTGTTCAAAAACACAGCGCCCGTTTCGGTGATCGCAATGTTTTCTTCATGCACCATGATGCGCCCATCTACGGTTTCCACAGAAGGTTCCAATGTCAGAACCATCCCTGCCTCCAACACTGTGCGCTCGGTCGGGATGATCGACGGCCATTCCGTCAGTTGCATTCCCAACCCATGCCCCATGCGCCCCGCATCCGCCACGGCGTCACTTTCACCAGCGACCACGGCGGACATGACATCGAACAAATCGCACATCAGCGCGCCGGGTTTGGCGGCCTCAAAGCCCGCGTTCACCGCATCGATCAAACGCGCGTGCGCCGATTGCGCCACGTCAGATCCAGCACCCACAGCAAAGTTGCGGTCAAAGTCGCAAAAGTACCCGTCCCACACCGCCCCCGTGTCTAGCATCAAAATATCGCCATTCATCAGGGGTGTTTCCGTCGCGGGGGATATCACATCGAAATACCCGTCCTGCCCCGCAGCCCCCGCAAGGTAGGGCACCCAATCAGCCCCCTCTTCCAGCAGCAACATTTGGAAATGGCGGAACACCTTTTCCAGCGGCACACCCGCCTGCGCGATCTCTGGCACCCGCGCAAAAGCACGGGTCGCGATTGCACCAGCTTGGGTGATCTTGGCAATTTCGTTTTGCGACTTCACGCGGCGCAGACGCAGCATGATCTCTGCGTCATCCACAATTGTGAGCCCGTCTTGCAGCGCGTTCCATGTGTGCATCGGCATACGCACGTGGGTCTCAAGACCGCTGGGCACGCCAATCTGTCCATCCGTTCCCACCATGTCACGCAGGGTATCGCGCAACAGGCTAACCCCGTCATCGACCAAATCAGGCGAACGCCAGCTGCGAATATCTGCAATCCAACTGCGCGACATCAACGCCACGCCGATGGATGGGATCACAGCAATCGGATCGCCAACCGCGGGGACAATCAAAAACCACGGACGCGCAGGGCTTTCCCAAAAACGGGTCAAATAACCCGTGAAATATCGCACTTCGGGTTCCGTGCTTAGCAACAAACAAGCTAAGCCTGATTTCGCCATCATCTTTTGCGCACGGCTTAGACGCTGACGGAACTCCGCCTCGTCAAACCCGCGTTGCGGCGCGCCGTTCACGCTGGGCCTTCGCTAAGGATACAAAGCACGCGCGCATCCTTACCGATGGCCAAAGCTTGCTGCGTTGTGACCAAACCAGCCAAACCAGCGGCGCCTGAAGTACTGGATGGGTATCCATGCGCCTGCGCCAAATCCGCGCCCGCAGTGCCCTCATCCTCGGTCAACGTGATGAACGCGTCCGCGTCACGCGCCAATCCTTTAAGGGCGATCAACGATGGTTCTTTACAATCCAAACGACCCATGTTTGAAACTGGACCTTCCGCCGTCACGAATTTACCCGCCTTTACCGAGGCCACCAAGGCGGGTGCCAACTCAGGTTCAACCACCACAATAGTTGGCGCAGAACCCCACGCATCACGCGCCAGCGCGGCACATGATCCGGCCAAACCGCCAACACCTGCTTGCAAAAAGATGTGGGTGGGAACCTCTGGCACCTGTGCAATCGCCTCGCGCATCAGCATCAAATAGCCCTCCATCAAACGATGTGGGCGCTCGTAATACCCCGGCCATGATGTGTCCGACAGAATATCCCAGCCATTGTCATTGGCGGCCTTCAACGCTGCCGCCATGCTGTCCTCATAGATCGCACCTTCGCGCACAACCTGCGCACCCAAGCCGCGCAAACGATCAGCAAAAACTTCTGGCACCGATTCCGCAATATAGACAACAGCAGATGCACCAAAGGCCGAAGCGCCCGCCGCGACCGACATACCGTGGTTACCAGCACTTGCGGTCAAATATGTACGACCCTTGGCGCGTCCTGCTTTGGCATCATGTGCAATCACATATGCAGCCCCCAGTGCCTTAAAACTGCCCAGACCCATGCGATTGCGTTCGTCCTTGATCCAAACGGATGCAACGCCCAAATCATTGGCCAATCCGCCCACGTCATGTAGCGGTGTTTCTGCTGCCTCAGGGCAACGTTGGATCAGGTCTGCAACGGATTGGTGATCGATGCTGGGCATTGGAACATCGTCCAAGCCAGATACATGTGTGCGGGGGGTGTTTTGAAAAATGTCCATGCGTCAAACGACGATGATTTAAACCAAGCGTCAAGTGATTTTACGCCCCCAACAGGTCGTTCTTGGATCATACAACGCGGTGGACCTATCCCAATAAGGCCACCACTGTTTTTATACGAAATCGATAAACTTGTTCATCGGCATTTCGCGAATACGTTGGCCCGTTGCCGCAAAGATCGCATTGGACAATGCAGCGGCGGCTGGTGGAACCATGGGTTCGCCCATGCCACGCACGTGATCTCCGTTTTCCAAACCTTCGACCTCAATCTTTGGCGATTGATACATGCGCAAAGATTCAAACGTATCAAAGTTCTCCTGCTCAGTCATACCATCGGAATAAGTAATCTCAGACATAATCGCATGCCCCAAGGCCCAGTTGACGCCGCCCTGCACCATGTTTTCAAACATGTTCGGGTCCACAACTTTGCCAACTTCTGCCGCAACCCAAACGTTGTCTAGCTTAATACCATCCTCGGTATTGGTCACCTCAACAACCTCAGCCACCGCCACACCAAAGGACATACAGAAACCAACGCCGCACCCTTTTTTGGGTGCCAAAGGCGCGCCCCAATTGGACATTTCAGCGACCTTTTCCAATACCTTACGCGATGGTTCATGCCAGCACAAACGCAAGCGTTCTTCCATCTGGTCAGCACCAGCTGCATGGATCAGTTCATCCAAAAACACGTCGTGGAAAAATCCGTTTGTGGAGGCCCCAACGGAACGCCAGCTTGAGATCGGCGCAAGCTCTGGCGCGCGATAACCAGTGATCCGGTAATTTGGAATGCTCAGCGGTTGTTCCCATGCGCCCGCAACAATCTGCGTATCTGGGCCCGGAAGGGACAGACCCTGACGGCCCATTTGACTGGCAACCACGGACGGCATTGCGATGCCTAAATCCATCGTTGCAACCTGACCATTCTTAACAGTGCCGCGCCCACGTGCCATAGCAATTTGGCGGGTGTCATTGTGCGCCATATCTTCTTCACGTGAATAAGTCAGCTTAACCGGAACACCCGGCATTTGCATTGCGATTTCAGTGGCTTCTTTCACTACGCGGTCTTCAAGGCGATGACCAAAGCTGCCACCCATCATCAAAACATGCACGTGCACATCATCAAAATCGACGCCTGTCATCTTTGACACGTTGGTCTGAACGAAACGTGGAATTTGTGTACCTGTCCAAACATCCACACGATCCTCAGACACCTCAACAACGGCACTGATAGGTTCAAGCGGTGCGTGGGCCAGATAGGGTGCGCGGTACTCGGCCTCGATCACATCTGCGCCGTCCATTGCGGCAACGACATCGCCGTCATCGCGTTGGCGGCTGTCTTGTTGATCCTCGTTAAAGCTATCGGACAGAGCCTGCCAATGCGCATCCATTTCGGCAGGATACGGCGCGGTTCCCCACTCGATCTCAACAGCATTCGCGGCTTGAATTCCACGCCAGGTGTTGTCGGCCACAACGGCAATGCCGCCCGTGATCGGGAGCACCTTTTGAACGCCTCGCATCGCTTTTGCGTCGGTGTCATCAAAGCTGATCATTTCTCCGCCACGACGTGGGTTTGTGCGCACCATTGCGTGTACCATACCGTCGCGTTTGAAATCGATTCCGTAAGCTTGGGTGCCCGTAGATTTCGCAACTGTATCAAAGCGTTGGTGTTGTTTTCCCAAAATGCGCCATGTGCTTGGATCACGCAAAATCACGTCTTCCACTGGGTCTAGCGTCCCAGCAATCGCGGCCAGGTCTTCATAGCGGATTTCAGTGCCATCTGGTGTGATCACCTTGCCGGCTTTTGTCGTCAGATCAGCAACGGCGATGCCTGTCTTTTCAGCTGCCGCCATTTTAAGAGTTTCACGGGCGACAGCGCCAGCCACGCGCAATTTTTCGTATGAATCTGGAACGGTTGTTGAGCCACCAGTAATCTGCATACCCATGAATTTCATCAATGAATCCATGACCGTACGGGTCGTGTTAGCCGCAAAGCTATCATCTGTCGGGGCAAAGGGTGCCCCATCTGCCCCAAGGGCCGTGTTATAATAAGCCTTGTCTGGCATGCCCGGATCAACATTAATATGATCCAGCTCAACGTCTAATTCTTCAGCGATAAGAATAGCTTGGACTGAATACGCGCCCTGCCCGCTGTCCGCGCGTGGCGTGATCAAAGTGATGCCCGACGTATCAATTTTCACATAGGCTGTTAGCGCGGCTTCGCCCTCAGACAGGTCATTTAGCAACGGATTCGCATAAGGTGTTTTGTAGCGGTAAACGCCGAATGCAACACCGCCGACTATGGCGGCTGAGCCGATTAAAAATGAGCGGCGAGCGATTGTTTTGAGCTTTCCCATGGACTTAGGCCTAGCTTAGGTTTTTGGCGGCTGTTTTCACAGCAGCGCGGATACGGGGATAAGTACCACAACGGCAAAGGTTGCTGCTCATTGCTTCGTCAATTTCTTCGTCAGTGGGTACTGGTGTTTCCAGCACAAATGCAGCCGCCGTCATCATCTGACCCGACTGGCAGTACCCACATTGTGCGACCTGATGTTCAACCCATGCGGATTGCACTGCGTGCATCGCATCAGGTGTGCCAAGCCCTTCAATTGTAACGACTTCTCCGTCGATGTCTTCTGCTGCAACTTGGCAGGATTTGACCGCTTCGCCGTTCATATGGACAGTGCAAGCACCGCACTGGGCAATGCCGCAACCGTACTTAGGGCCAGTGATCCCTAGCTCGTCGCGCAGCACCCAAAGAAGGGGCATATCGGGTTCAACGTCGATGTCGTGTTGGGTGCCGTTAACGATAATTTTCATCGCAAGGAGCCTCTCAATTGGGTTGTTAAAGATATATGTATCCGAGGCGAAAAAAACCACCCCGCCGTAGAGTCCCGAAACCAAGTTAATTGAGCGTGCGCCACGATTTTCACGACAAACTGCACAGTATGCCAAGTGTTCTGTACAGTGGCCAAACGCCCAAACAGCCAAAACAGACTTCACAAACGCAAAACTGTGCAATTCGACCCGCGAACTGCACAGTTTGGTCACCTCATCCAAGGCAACGATAATTCACGAATTGTTAACCCTGTTTTCAGCGTTAACCTTCGTAAAAATCAGCTTAATTTAGAATTCGACGACAGCGCGGATAGACTTACCAGCGTGCATCAATTCAAAGCCCTCATTGATTTGATCAAGGGTCAGCTTGTGCGTGATCATTGGATCGATCTCGATCTTGCCATTCATATACCAATCAACGATTTTTGGAACATCTGTACGGCCTTTGGCCCCACCAAACGCAGTTCCGCGCCATGTACGGCCGGTGACCAATTGAAACGGGCGTGTTGAGATTTCAGCGCCTGCTGGTGCCACGCCGATGATGATGCTCTCACCCCAACCTTTGTGTGACGCCTCTAGGGCGGTACGCATGACGCCTACGTTGCCAGTTGCATCAAACGTGTAATCCGCACCACCGCCCGTTAGTTCAACAAGATGCTCAACCAGATCGCCCTCAACTTTAGATGGGTTCACAAAATGAGTCATGCCGAAACGTTCGCCCATCTCAATACGGTCTTCATTCAGATCTACACCAACGATTTGATCCGCCCCCGCAAGACGCAAGCCTTGAAGAACGTTCAAGCCGATGCCGCCCAGACCAAAGACGATAGCCGTTGAACCGATTTCAACTTTGGCCGTGTTGATAACAGCGCCAATGCCCGTAGTTACACCACACCCGATGTAGCAGATTTTGTCGAATGGCGCGTCTTTACGGACCTTCGCCAATGCGATCTCTGGAACAACTGTGTGGTTCGCGAAAGTGGAACAACCCATATAGTGGTGGATCGGTGTGCCATCCAACATAGAAAAGCGTGTGGAACCGTCTGGCAACAAGCCTTGGCCTTGTGTGCTGCGCACTTTTTGGCAAAGGTTGGTTTTTGGGTTCAGGCAGTACTCGCACTCACGACATTCTGGCGTGTAAAGCGGGATCACGTGATCGCCCACTTTCAATGATGTGACGCCTTCGCCGATTTCGATTACAACGCCTGCGCCCTCATGGCCCAAAATCGCTGGGAAGATACCTTCTGGATCATCGCCTGAGCGGGTAAATTCGTCTGTGTGGCATAGGCCTGTCGCTTTGATTTCGACCAAAACTTCGCCTGCACGTGGACCGTCAAGATTCACTTCCATCACCTGAAGTGACTGACCTGCTGCGACTGCAACTGCTGCACGGGTGCGCATCATATGCGTATCTCCTGTTATCTATTGAATAAGTACCGCTGGTCCATTGTTGCAATCTTTGGCGAACACCAAGGGGTGTTGTCAACAGATTGACACCCTTAAGTAAGCAACAAATCCGATAATTTTTCTGCAGCTGATTTTAGCGTGCCGACATTTTCGGTAATTTTTACCAAGTTGTTACGCTGTAAAGGGGAGTGTGCGGACAATGTAGACACAAGGCGTCCTTGGTCATCCACAATAGCAACAGCCACCGCGACCATACCGTACATGAATTCCTCATCATCCGTGGAATAACCACGCTTGCGCGTTTTTCTAAGTTCAGTCTTGAGGGCAGCAACATCGGTAATTGTTTTACTGGTGAGTTGTTCAAGTTTGTGGGTCGCAAGATAGCGATCCAAGTAACGTGGGTTCAATGAACTGAGGTACATTTTACCAGATGCGGTACAGTGCAGCGGCACTCGAGTCCCTACTGGCAACTGAATGCGCAGCGGCCATTTGGTTTCGATCCGCTCAAGATACACCATATGTTCACGGTCCGGGACCGAAATGTTGCACGTCTCGTCCATCTGCTCAACAACTTCGGTCAATATGGACAGGCGTAGGGTGCGCAGGCGTTGTGAGCTTAGCGTATTCACTGAAAGGCGGCGCAGGCGTGGACCCGGTCCATAAGACCGTCCATCGATGTGGCGCTGTAGGAAACCTTCCTCTTCGGCGGTGTTAAACAGTCGGTGCACGGTGGGTTTTGGTAGGCCCAGCGCTTCAACTAAACCTGCAGGCGTCACAGGGACGCCTGCACGCGCAACTTCTTCCAACAACAACAATAGCCGTAAGTTTGTTGGAATCTGTACTTTTAGGTCTGCCACATCGTTTGGCATTTACTCACCTTATCTGGTTGGCAACAGCCATAGTGCCAATTCAGGTGTAGGTGCAACCAAGATCCATGTTGAGATCAAAGCGATAACGTATGGAACTGTGTAGCGCAGCAGCCTGAAGTACGGCACCCCCGTGACGCCCGGCCTTTGTCAATTAATGAGACTTTTATTATCAAAAATTAGTAGTATGGTAAATTCTACCTGTATAGTCTTAATTGTGACAGTCAGGAGTATCCTTGTGAAAACAGACTATATTATTGTTGGTGCAGGCTCTGCTGGTTGTGTTTTAGCCAACAGATTAAGCGCTAATCCTTCTTGCAATGTTATTTTGTTAGAAGCCGGTGGTCGTGACTTAAATCCGTGGATTCACATCCCAGTTGGCTATTTCAGGACGATTCACAATCCAAACGTTGACTGGTGCTACAAGACAGAACCAGACGCAGGTCTGAATGGCCGTTCCATTGAATGGCCCCGTGGCAAGGTTCTGGGCGGTTCTTCCTCGCTTAACGGTCTTTTGTATGTGCGCGGTCAGGCGCAGGACTATGATCGCTGGGCCCAAATGGGCAACGCAGGCTGGTCATGGGACGATGTGCTGCCCCTTTTTAAAAATGCAGAAAATAACGAACGCGGTGCGAATGACTATCACGGTGACGACGGTCCATTGTCTGTGTCCAACATGCGCATTCAACGGCCTATCACAGACGCATGGGTCGAAGCGGCGCAAGCGGCGGGTTACCCTTTCAACCCTGATTATAACGGTGAAACCCAAGAGGGCGTTGGCTTTTTCCAACTGACATCAAAGAACGGGCGTCGTTGTTCCACGGCTGTTGCATACCTAAACCCTGCCCGCAGCCGTTCCAATTTACAGATCGTCACCCATGCTCAAGTGCAAAAGGTGAATATCGAAAACGGTGTGGCAACTGGTGTCACCTATAAAGAACGCAGCGGTGCCGAAGTGGCGGTGAAAGCCAACCGCGAGGTAATTCTAAGCGGTGGGTCTATTAACTCCCCTCAATTACTCATGTTGTCAGGCATCGGCGAAGCGGCCCAACTGCAAGAGCACGGCATTGAGGTTAGGAAAGATTTGAGCGGCGTGGGCAAAAACATGCAGGACCACCTGCAGGCCCGTTTGGTTTATAAGTGTAATGAACCAACATTGAACGACGAAGTCGGCAGTCTGTTTGGTCAGGCCAAGATTGGTCTAAAATACTTGATGACCCGCACTGGCCCAATGACGATGGCCGCCAGCCTAGCCACCGGTTTCATTAAAACACGCGAAGATTTGGAAACGCCGGATGTTCAATTCCACGTCCAACCACTTTCTGCTGAAAACCCTGGTAAAGGGGCCGACAATTTCTCTGCCTTCACCATGTCGGTTTGTCAGTTGCGCCCAGAAAGCCGTGGAGAAATCCGTTTGGCTTCAGGCGATGGTCAGGTCTATCCCAAGATCATTCCAAACTACCTTTCGACTGAAACGGATTGCCGCACGGTTGTCGCAGGCGTGAACATCGCTCGCACAATCGCCAAACACGCACCACTTGCCGGTAAAATTTCCCAAGAATACCGCCCCCATGCGGATCTAGATATTGATGACTATGACGCCACCCTTGATTGGGCGCGCAACAACACCGCTTCTATCTATCACCCAGCGGGCACCTGCAAGATGGGCAGCGGGCAAGACGCCGTTGTGGACGCGAAACTGCGCGTGCACGGAATCAGCGGTTTGCGGGTCGCAGATTGTTCAATCATGCCAGAAATCGTATCGGGCAACACCAACGCCCCTGCTATCATGATCGGCGAAAACTGCGCCAAGATGATCCTAGCAGAAGCTTAATCTACGGCGGTAATCGCCCTGTGTTGCATATACGTAGTGTTGCGGTAATCTAACCGTAACACGTCCCTTGCGCTTGAGGCAGACGTTTTGCGACAGGACATTTGAATGACTATTCACCCCCTCAACATCGACCCCACACATTGCTTTATCGCCAATGAATGGGTGCCCGCGCTGTCGGGCCAAACTCTTGCGCTGAAAAACCCATCAGACGGCACAACCTTATGCGATATCGCACGGGGCAACGCAGCGGACATTGACCGCGCGGTTGCCGCTGCAGATGCAGCACTGAACGGTGCGTGGGGTGAATTGGCGGCGTTTGAACGGGGGCGTATCCTGCACCGCATTGGTGAACTGGTCCTTAAAAACATTGACGAATTAACCACCCTTGAATCCATGGACGTAGGCAAACCAGTCAAACAAGCCCGCGCAGATGTTGTTGCCCTCGCCCGCTATATGGAATTTTATGCAGGGGCCGTGGACAAGATTCACGGTGCGACGATCCCGTTTCTTGAGGGCTATACCGTCTATACCATGCGCGAACCCCACGGGGTTACGGGGCATATCATCCCATGGAATTACCCGATGCAGATCATCGGACGCTCTGTTGGTGCCGCGCTTGCCATGGGCAACGCCGCCGTTTTGAAACCAGCGGAAGAGGCCTGTTTAACCGCCCTCGCCTTTGCTGAAATCTGTCGCCAAGCGGGATTGCCTGATGGGGCGTTAAACGTGGTTTCGGGCCTAGGGGCCGAAGCGGGTGCGGCCCTCACCGCCCATCCATTGGTGCATCACATTTCCTTCACGGGCTCTGTCGGTGTGGGCAAGTTGATCCAATCGACATCGGCCCAAAACGCGGTTCCTGTCACCTTGGAACTGGGCGGAAAATCCCCGCAATTGGTGTTTGATGACGCGGATCTTGACGCCGCGCTGCCCTTCCTTGTGAACGCAGGTATCCAGAATGCAGGACAAACCTGTTCCGCATCCTCGCGCATCTTGGTGCAACGCGGGGTCTATGATGACGTCGTTGCGCGCATGGCAAAACGTTACGGTGAATTGCGCGTTGGCCCCGCAGGCGATGATCTGGATGTGGGACCACTGGTGTCCCTGCGCCAAAAGGAAATTGTTGAAGGGTTCTTGGCCCGTGGCGCTGATCTGAACAAGGTTGCTGTCGGTGCTGTGGCACCAGATGCCCCGATCGGTGGCGCATATGTTCCCCCTACCCTGTTCGCAGATGTTGATCCAAATCACGAACTGGCGCAGCAAGAAATCTTTGGCCCCGTCCAAGTGGTAATCCCCTTTGAAACCGAAGAAGACGCCGTCAAAATCGCCAATGGTACTGACTTTGGCCTTGTTGCCTCGATCTGGTCTAAAGACGGCGCGCGCCAAATGCGCCTCGCCAAACGCTTGCGCGCTGGTCAAGTGTTCATCAACAACTACGGCGCGGGGGGTGGTGTTGAACTGCCCTTTGGCGGCGTAGGTCTATCTGGCCATGGACGCGAAAAAGGGTTCGAGGCACTATACGGTTTTTCAACACTCAAGACGGTGGCTGCACATCATGGATGATATCAAAATAGTAACCTTGGACGCCAAAGACGATTACACCCGCGTCGCCGATCTGATGTACCGCGCCAGTGACTATGTGGAAATGGAAACGGGCAAAGCCAACAATCCCGGATTTGTGCACGCCACATTAAACGACGCCCCACCCGTTTGCGGACCAGACGACAGGTTCCTACGCGGATTGGAACGCCCTGACGGCACACTGGTGGGATTTGCAGGCAGCATTCGCCACTATCCGAAACATGGGCATTGGTACATGGGACTGTTGATTTTAGACCCCGATGCGCGCGGCGTTGGATTGGGACGCAAAGCCGCAAAACACGTTACAGATGAGGCCCGCGCCGACAACGCGCCATGCATTCGCATTGCGGTGCTGGATGTGAACACCGGCGCGCGCGCCTTTTGGGACAAAATGGGGTTCGAACACGAACGCACAGTGAAGGCCTCCCAAAACGAAGACGGCAACGAACGCCACATTCTAAAACTAGACCTGACAGGGGAATAACATGCGACTGCAAGGCAAAATAGCGATTGTAACGGGCGGTGCCTCTGGCTTTGGCGCGGGGATAGCGCGCAAGTTTGTGGCAGAAGGGGCGCGTGTAATGATCGCCGACCTGAACATCGATATGGCCAATGAACTTGCGGCTGAACTTGGTGACACGGTCCAAACCATTCAGACAAACGTGGCACGTGATGCAGACGTCGCTGCAATGGTGCAATCGACCATAGACGCCTTCGGTCAGATCGACATTTTGATCAACAATGCGGGTGTCACACACCTGCCTGCGCCTATGGAAGAGGTCACTGAGGACGACTTTGACAAAGTTTTCGCCGTAAATTGCAAATCCGTGTACCTGACAGCCAAATATATTGTGCCTTTGATGAAGGCCCAAGGCGCGGGCGCGATCCTAAATGTTGCCTCAACCGCAGGCGTCAGCCCACGCCCACGGCTGAATTGGTACAACGCCTCAAAGGGTTGGATGAACAATGCCACCAAAGGGATGGCCGTTGAATTGGCCCCCGCTGGCGTGCGCGTTAATGCGTTGAACCCTGTTGCCGGTGACACGCCATTGCTCAAAAGTTTTATGGGGGAAGACACGCCTCAGATGCGGGCCAAGTTCTTATCAACAATCCCCTTGGGTCGTTTTTCCACACCCGAAGATATGGGGAACGCGGCCTGTTATTTGTGCTCAGATGAGGCCAGCATGATCACAGGCGTCTGCATGGAAGTCGATGGCGGGCGCTGTATCTGACACAGAATAGCCCACGCGCTAAAATCTGCAGAATAGAATGAATTTGACAGAGAAAATGCCAGGTCATAGGCCGCTAGGTCATTAATTTTATTATATAATGATGATGGAATAGCATTATTCACATCTCAAAATGATAGACGTCTATCAAAAAATGATTGACGCCTATCATTTCATTATTCTACAATGAAACTACAAATGGGAGTGATCATGGTCAAGCCAACACTGATGGATGTCGCCGCAGCTGCGGGCGTTAGCTATGCCACAGCCGATCGCGTGCTGAACCGTCGTGGTGGCGTTGCGGAAAAGTCCGTTTTGCGCGTCTTAGCCGCGATTGAGCAACTGGGTTACACGCGCGATGTGACAGCGGCCAATCTGGCCCGTGGTCGGTCCTATAACTATGCGTTTCTGATCCCTGCCCAAGCTGGCACTTTCTTTGGGGAAATGCGCGCTGCGGTCAAAACAGAGGCTAAAGCCCGCGCCAGCCAGCGCATAAACATAATGATCGAAGAAGTGCCCGCCTTTAACAGCGATGGTTTGGCCGAAGTTCTAGAAAGCTGCATTGATCGTGATCTATCAGGCATTTGCCTTGTTGCTATCGACAGCCCAAGGGTGCGCAAAGCCATCCAAGCGTTGCGGGCGAAAGACGTGTTTGTTCTGACCTTGGTTGCTGATACGCAAAGCGACAGCCGTGATGCCTATATTGGCCTTGATAACTTGGCCGCTGGTCGTACCGCCGGGCGTGTTCTGACGCTTGCAAGTCGCGACGGCGGTGTTGTTCTGCCCATCGCGGGCAGTTTGGACGCGACGGACCACGCGCTGCGTTTCAAGGGATTTAAGCAATCTATCACCTTCGATGTCACTGTTTTACCCGTCATTGAGAGCTTTGATCGACCAGAAAATGTGGCCGACGCGGTGCGCAGCACGCTAGAGGCCCATCCAAATCTGACGGGTATTTACAGCATCGGCTCTGGCCAAAATGGCCTGTTTACCGCCCTGTCAGAGGTTCAAAAGTCCGTCACCTACCAACGCCCCGTTGTTGTGTTGCACGATTTGGTTGGCAGCGTACGCACGGCCCTCACCATCGGGCTGGTAGATGCAGTGATTGACCAAAAACCAGATCAACAAATCGCCCGCGCACTTGATGCCATGAAAGCGTTAAGCGACGGCGAAACCCTTCCTCCAAATTTCGGAACCATCGTTCCCTCCCTTTATTTCCAAGATAACATGCCGCCTGCACCAGCAGATGGCCCAGAAAAAGGCCCCTCCCTATGAGCAACTATTTTAACGCCATCGCCCCTGTTCAGTTTGAAGGGCCAGACAGCACCAACCCATTGGCCTTCCGTCACTACAACCCAAACGAAATGATCATGGGCAAACCCATGTCAGAGCATCTGCGTTTTGCCGTGTGCTACTGGCACAACTTTGTTTGGGAGGGGAATGACCCCTTTGGCGGCCAAACGTTTGATCGCCCGTGGTTCCCTGCCGACACCATGGAACTGGCCAAGATGAAAGCCGATGCGGCCTTTGACATGTTCCGTATTTTGGGTGTGCCCTACTATTGCTTCCACGACCACGATGTACGCCCAGAGGGTGCAACGCTGGCGCAAAGCAACAGCCGCCTGCATGAAATGGCCGATTACTTTGAGGCCAAGATGGAAAATGGTCCCAAGTTGCTTTGGGGCACAGCCAACATGTTCTCAAACCGCCGCTACATGTCAGGGGCCAGCACCAATCCTGACCCTGATGTATTCGCTTACTGTGCCTCTATCGTGAAGAACGCGATGGATGTGACACACCGATTGGGCGGTGAAAACTATGTGCTGTGGGGCGGTCGCGAAGGGTATGAAACCCTTTTGAACACCGACCTGTCGCGCGAGTTGGAACAGATGGGCCGCTTCCTAACCATGGTGGTTGAGTACAAACACAAGGTCGGGTTCAAGGGCGCGATCCTGATCGAACCAAAACCCCAAGAGCCAACAAAACATCAGTATGACTATGACGTTGCCACAGTTTACGGCTTCCTCAAGCGCTTTGGTCTTGAGGACGAGGTGAAGGTGAATGTTGAACAGGGTCACGCGATTTTGGCGGGTCACTCGTTTGAACATGAACTGGCGATGGCCAATGCTTTGGGCATCTTTGGTTCTATCGACATGAACCGCAATGATTACCAATCAGGTTGGGACACCGACCAATTCCCCAACAACGCTCCAGAGGCGGCAATGGCCTATTACGAGGTTTTAAAGGCGGGTGGCTTCACCACAGGCGGCACCAATTTCGACGCCAAATTGCGCCGTCAATCACTTGACGCCGAAGACCTAATTGCAGCCCATGTTGGCGGCATGGACATCTGTGCACGCGGCCTAAAAGCAGCGGCAAAAATGATAGAAGACAAGGCGTTGGAAGGCCCACGCGAGGGGCGCTACGCCGGTTGGACAACCGACGATGCACAGGCGATGTTGGGCAATGGGGCGACACTGGACGGAATCGCGGCACAGGCCGAGGCGCGCAGACTTGATCCGCAACCGGTGTCAGGCCAGCAAGAAAAGCTGGAAAACATCGTAAACCGCTACGTTTAAGGTTTTTGGGCGGGGGTTATGACCTCCGCCCGGCTTTCACAATTGAACACGTAGGTTCCAAAACTCTGGAAAAAGTTCGACCTCAAGCATCTTGCGAAGATATTTGACACCAGACGTCCCACCGGTTCCACGTTTGAAACCGATTATCCGTTCGACTGTTGTGACATGGTTAAATCTCCAGCGTCGAAAATAATCTTCTAGGTCGACAAGCTTCTCAGCCAATTCATAAAGATGCCAATGCGCTTTCGGATCGCGGTAAACTTGTGTCCAAGCATCCATGACTTCTATGCAAGCTTGATGGGGAGCGTCCATCCGATATGCTTCAGACGGAAATGTTATATCCAGTTCATGTGCAAGGCAATCTAATGCTACGTGATAGAGTGATTTTTTGCCCATCTCTTGCGCCAACATGTGATGCAAATCAGGTCGATGTTCGTGGACCTTAACCATAGAGCGGTTGCGGTTACCGACGATAAACTCAATCAATCGGTATTGATGCGATTGAAAACCCGAAGACGCGCCTAGATCGCCGCAAAATTCCGTGTATTTACTTGGTGTCATGGTGCGCAAAACGTCCCATGCATTGTTAAGCTGCTCAAAAATACGTGCGACGCGTGTCAGCATCTTGAAAACAGGTGGGAAATCCTTTTGCGCGAGCTTTTCGCGCGCAGTGCTTAATTCGTGCAAGGCCAACCGCATCCAAAGCTCTGAGGTCTGATGCTGAATAATAAAGAGCATTTCATCGTGTGCATCAGATTGAAGGTTTTGCGATCCCAGGATGGGATCAAGCGACAGGTAGTCAATATAGCTCATATCTTTGGCAAAAGACATTTTTGCGCCATCTTCTTCTGGGTTGTAAGCCGTCATGGGTGGGTCTCCGCTTCAAGTTCGGGTTTTCAAACGCCAATGATGTTTGATTGCAAAATTCAATCGATTGGGCACAGCCAAGAACAGCGTATTTATCAAGCCGCCTAAAGGGCCAGTGGCGAGATTCCGGAATGAACATTCCATGCCTATTATGTCCAACTTCAAAACGTCATCGCTTTCATTGCTCTGCCTATTTATCCATGAACTCAGCCCATAGCACGCTTTGCCCTGTCCGCGCGCTTTCTTGTGCGGCCATGCCCATTGCCACGGCCCGCAATCCATCCTCAAACGTCACGTCTGCAACATCACGCTCCCCGCGCACCAAGGCCAAGAAACCATCGTGTTGATAAAATGTAGACCCGTTGTGATCCCCGGCATCCAGCAATGTGGGATCAACGGGGATTTCGCGTACCTCTGGCCCGCTGGGATTGCGCGGACTGACGATCAATTGCGGGATTGGGGCATCGCCCAGATGCGCAGGCCAGAAACGGCCCGGCCCTGGCACAAGCGCCTCGATCTTACCTTTGGGGCCAACCACGCTCACCTCTTCTTGATAACGCGATCCTTCGGCAAACATGCACAGTTCCAGCATCGCGCGCATCCCGTTTTCAAAATCCACAATGACATAACCGTTGTCGATGATATCTGATGTTTGACCGTCATAAACCTCGTCCAAATGGTTCACGTTCTGGCCCGCACTGGCCATGATCCGCACGGGTTCTGATTTGGTCAGCAAACGCATCAGATCAAAAAAGTGACAACATTTCTCAACGAATGTGCCACCCGATTTGGCGTTAAAGCGGTTCCAATCGCCGACCTTTTCAAGGAACGGGAAACGGTGTTCGCGGATCGACAGCATCTTGATCCCGCCAGTGGCCTCTTCCACCTCTGCCCGCAGGGCAGCGATTGGCGGCATATAGCGGTATTCCATCGCGACCCAAACGGGGGATGGATAGGTTTCGCTGAACTTGCGCACACGGGCAAATGCGTTTGGATCTGTGAACAGTGGCTTTTCCACCAAGATCGGCAAAGACCGCGTTTGGGCGATCTGTTCCAACTGTTCCAAATGCATAAAGTTCGGGCTGATAATAACCAGACAATCCAACGCCTCAATCGCCAACAGGGCATCAATACTGTCACAGAACTGCGCGTTGGGAGCCAAGGTTTTGGCGATCCCTGCCATGCCAACATCGGGTTCAAAGATGGCGGCCACGTTGGTGTCAGGTAGCAAGGCGATATTGCGCAGGTGCTCTTGTCCCATCATGCCGCAGCCGATGATGCCGTAGTTGATTAACTTAGCCATGTTCGTATTCCTATTTCAGTCTTTGCACATAGATTGCGCGTGATGGGTCAAACCAAGTGCGTGAAAACTCGACCGCTTTGGGGCCGTCTGCCCAACTAAAGCGTTCGATATATCCTGTCAGCGCACCGGCAGGTTTTGTAAAGGTGTCAGGGGTCCAATCTGGTACAGCGGCCACGCTGACGCGGTCCTCTGCCGAGGTGATCCAGAACCCCAGATGTTTTTGGTAAAAGTGGTACAACGAATCCGAAAGTGCGTTGGGGGGCAAGGTGCCCGCATCCGCGTCGAGCCAGATTTCCTCAATCGCGATGATTGTTTCATTCAAATAGCGCAGGCGACGAATCCGCGTGCCGTGATCGGCCGTTCCAAACTGGGGCAAATCAGCGGGCTTTTCCAATGCCTGTACATCCAATGTATCCGCGCGCGGCAACCCCCCGCCCTCAGGCAACTCAAGGCGGAACATACTGTATATGCTGGCCTCATCCGCGCCGTGGCGGATGTAGTTGCCCGACCCCTGAAGACGATCCAGCATCCCCTTTTTCTCTAGTATAGCAAGGGCTTTGCGCAGGGTGCCCACGGAAGTGTTCAACCCATCTGCCATCTCGCGTTCAGGCGGCAACCGTTCCCCATCCATCAAACGCCCAGCCGCAATATCGCGTATCAGCAGTTCGCTGATCTGCACATATTTGGGCAGCGCATTGGAATTTTTGGGTTGGTCAGACACAGGGCTCCTCATCGCGCGCAAACGCTGGAATGAAAGAATTGATACACCATTGATTTACACTAGATCGATTGCTATGCAATATGAAATTGATTAATTTTCGCAGGTTTCAAAATGACAGTTGTACCAATCACATCGCCCGATCTGACGGCCTCTGAGGTCTCGTGGTTTTCAGCCCTATGTTCGGACGACTATCAGTTTTTGGGTGTGCCGGACGGCGACTTGCGATCCAGTTGGGCACATTGTAGCGACATCGTTAAAACCGCAGAACAGCAGGGTTTTCGCAACATCCTGTGCCCCTCCTCTTATCAGGTTGGTCAGGACACGCTGTCTTTCGTGGCAGGCTGTGCCCCGATCACCAAAGACATCAACCTGCTGGCGGCTGTGCGCT
>Ga0233426_10001692_pt1 | contig 19581 bp, 17 predicted proteins | sample SI_118_April2016_6_FD_179875 | JGI IMG/M metagenome (GOLD analysis project Ga0233426, IMG submission 179875) | Seawater microbial communities from Saanich Inlet, British Columbia, Canada - SI_118_April2016_10_MG | ecosystem: Environmental > Aquatic > Marine > Inlet | place: Canada: British...
TTTGTTCTGTTTACAGCATATGCATCTTCAAAATCTTTTTTTTTTTCATTTTCATGTAGGGACTATTTCTATAGTTGTGAACTTAGGTAATAGATCACTCTCATTTTCGTAAGCAAGCCTCGTTGTATAATCTATAGTATAGATATCTTCGCTCTGGTCTGCTTTAATATTTTGGTATACAATATTTGCTGTGAGAGTAAGTGTTCCATCGTCATTTTTTATTACTTGAGAATCTTGTACTTGATGTGAATTTTGCCATCCTTTGTATGCTACAAGTCTATCAGGATATGTATCTTTACCTGTATGTGTTCCAGCAGATGTTTTAATACTTATATTGTCATCTAATATATCAAGTTGGTTTTCTAATCTATTTGTATTAAATAAGTCTCTTTCATAAAATTGATACCATCTATACAGTTGTACATTTGCAGCATGTGATGATTTAGAGGGGTCAATCATATTTACAGTGATGTTAGTTTTTACGTTATTTTCTTCCAGTGTTGTAGAATCTAGAGGAGCATTTTTTCAGCAAGAAGTTAATAGTAACATTGCTAAAATTAGATAGGTGATTTTATTAAACATGTTTATAAAAATATTATTGAGTAAATTAAATACAAAAAAGAGTATAATGAATATTTATTCATTATACAAATTTAAATTATATTTTAATATAAATCGTTGAGTGTAAAATACTATAAGTCTTAGTGTGATTATATTTAAAATACCTCAATATAAGCTAAATAGAAAGTTAAGTTCCAATAAAAAATCCCGTGACTTTAGTCAGGGGATAGAAAAGGTTATTTTTTTATTGCTTGCCAAAAGAAATCAAAAGAATCATTTATAATATCTATATTATTATCACTATTATTATCTATTGTTAATGAATATTGACGCATAAATCATACTCACAAAGCTACTACCATTGCACTATCCATATCTCTTATTTTTTGTTCTTTTTTTAATTGATCCATTAAATCAATTAAAAATAAATAATCAGATAGCTTAATTTCAGCATTTTCGCTAGAAATATATTTAGACTTTGGAAATGATTCTAAAAATAGAACTTTTTTTGGAGATATAATTCTAAAAATCATTGATTGTTCCCAAATCTTAAATAATTGATTATAAGCAGATAGAGAGGAATTGTTTTGGATTTTAGACATACTATTATCTTTTTGTAGTTCTGTGAATAATGAATTCAGTAATATGTTTTTATTTTTGAAATAAATATAAAGAGTTCAAGTTGCTATACCAGATTCAGATGCAATACTAGACATAGTAATTCATGAAATTCATACTGAATAAATGAGGTCTAGAGAGGCTTTATATATAGCTTCAATTTTTTTATGATCTTTAGTTCTCATATTATTATTTTAATAACTAGGAAATATTAATTTAAATTATAATCTAAATTTAGAAATAATAAAATACAAAACATAAATATAGATTAAAACATCTAAATAATTGATAATATTTAATGAAATTTTATATTTATATTTTACCTTCTAAAGCTAATATTTAACAATAATTTTAAACTTGCTGATCTGTCTGGTACCTCCAAATTCACAAAAAACATTAAAGATATCTAGAAATAGCTATCTTTTTTCTTAAACACCTCTTAACCTTATTTAATATAATAAGTAAGAATTTTAGATTTAACTATAATTATATGAAAAAGAAATTAGTATCATTTTTAAGTGGTGTATTAGTATGAAGTATTGGAATATTTGGGTATTTTTCGTTTATCTCAGTTGATACAAATGACATGCCTAGTAAAAAATGACCAAAAGAAATCTCAGGTGATATATCAGATGAACAATTAGAAAGAATGTCTGAAAAATCTTGAATTTCAAAAGATGTAATACAGGAAAGACTAGATTCTTGAGAAAATATGAGAGATATAATGGGGTGAGCATGAAAATGAAATAGATAAATTATAATTTAAAAAATTAATCATGAAAAAAATGAAAATTAATATAAAATATTTCTTAATTTGATTATTTGCATCTGTGATACTCTCGTATATTATTTGAGCTTATGGTGATAATAATGGAAATGCCACCGTTATAAATAATACTTGAGATGTTTTAATAGTAGAAATAGGATCAATTAAAAAATCTATAGAAGTTGTATGAGATGCTGAACTAGTAGATGAACAAAGTTTAACATTTAATAAAGTATGAACAGTAACTGATGTATATTTTAGTGAATGAGATAGTGTAAAAAAAGGAGAAACTATTGCTCGACTTGATGATAGTGATGCATATAGAAATATAGAGGATGCTAAATTGAGTTTACAAAATGCTCAGATAAATTTATCTCAAATGTATGAATGAGAAGATGAAAGTAAAATAAAACAAGCTGAAAATTCTATTATAACAACTGAAGCAAGTTATAATACTTCGGTAAAAGAATTAGAAAATTTAAAAGTTACTCAAAAAAATTCTATTACAAAATTAGCGAATGAAATAATTAATTATAATACTGAAATAGAAAATACAAAGCTTGAAAAGGATAATTTGTTAACATCTACAAAATCAAGTAAAAATACAACTATTATTAAAATAGAAGATAATTTTAAGGACTATTTAATTGATATAGAAGATTTAATTGAATCAGCTGATACTATTTTAGGAGTTTCCAAAGAGAGAAAGAGTGATAATGATGATTATGAACAATACTTATGAGCAAAAAATACTACAATTAAAAATCAATCAAAAGTTAGTTTAAGAGAATCTATAGCATTATATATTACATTGTCCAAAAATATACAGGATTATTATTACAATGGTACAAAAGATGAAATGATAAGTTTACTCTCAGAATATTTAAGCTTATATAATAAAATATATAATACGACCGATTTACTATATGAAACAATCGATAACAGTATTGTTAGTGTATGAAGCCTCTTAGAGAGTGATATATCTACTATGAAACAAGATATATCTCAAGCGAGATCAAATAGTTTATCAAAAATTAACGATATAAATTCAGATATAAATTCACTCAATACTTTAGTTGATACTAATTTAGAATCATCAAGTAGTGAATTAATTATTCAAAAAATGGAAACAAATCTTGAACAACTTGCAAAAGATTTTGATACAACAAAAACAAGATATGAAATTGAGTTAAATTCAAAAATTAAAGATATAGAAAATAAAAAAGAAAACTCAGTAATTTCAAAAATTAATTTAGAAGAATTATTAGAATGACCAACTAAATCAAATATAGAAAAAGCTAATAATTCAATTGCACAAGCAAAATTAAAATTATCGTCTGCATATGAAGATCTAGAAGATTATATACTTACTGCTCCATTTGATGGGGTAATTAGAAAAAGTGATTACTTACCTTGAGATAATTTAAAAGATGATAATGATAAATATGTATATATAGAAAATCCAAATTTATTAGAAGTAAACGTAATGTTAGATCAAATAGATATAGTAAATATTGAGTTATGAAATATCGCTATCGTTACCTTTGATTCTTATGCTACTATTCCAGTAAATGCTAAAATTTCAAACATAGATACCACTCCAGTAAAAAGTTCAGGAGTAGTGTCATATGAAGTAAAAATCATTCTTGATGATCCGAGTTTTGATAAAAAAGTACTCTCATGAATGACTGCTGATGTTGAAATAATCAATGAATTGAAAGAAAATATATTACTATTAAAAACCAGTGCTATTACCACAAATTGAGATATAAAAACTGTAATAGTAAATAACAAAGGAAAACAAGAACAAGTAGAAATAAAAACTGGTTTAGTGTCAGATGGGAAAACAGAAATCATATCAGGATTAAAAGAATGAGATAATATAATAATTTGAGAATTTAATATTGGAGCTCAAGATAAAACAAAATCGACAACTCTTTTTGATACCCCTACTTGAGGATGAGGATGAAGATGAAGGTAAAATAATTAAATTAATTTTAAAAACAATGATTCAATTAAAATGAATTACTAAAGATTATACAATGTGAAATAATATTGTAAATGTTTTAAAGTGAGTGGATTTAGAAATAAAGTCTTGAGATTTTGTTTCAATAATGTGACCAAGTTGAAGTGGTAAATCAACTCTTATGAATATTATTGGAATGTTGGATACTGCGAGTAATTGAGAATATAATTTTTGAGATATCCAGGTAACATGAAAAACAGAAGATAGTCTATCTAGTATTAGATGAGAAAATATAGGATTTATTTTTCAAAGTTATAATCTTATATCAAGAATGTCAGTATTGAAACAAGTTATGCTTCCTCTTGCTTATGCGGGAATAGCAAAAGATATTAGAAAATCACAAGCAATAAATGCTCTAGAAAAAGTATGACTCTGAGATAAAATTAATTCATTTCCTAATGAACTTTCTTGATGACAACAGCAAAGAGTTTCTATTGCACGTGCACTTGCTATTAATCCAGGATTACTTCTTGCTGATGAGCCTACTTGAGCATTAGATACAAAAACATGAGAAGAAATAATGAATCTATTGACTCAACTTAATAAAGAAGGAAAAACGATAGTGTTAATTACACACGAAAAAGATATAGATGCATACGCAAGTAGACATATTTTAATTAAAGACTGATTAATTGTAAAATAAAAAAATGCTAAATACAATACTAGAAAATATTCTAAATTCTCTTGATTCAATAAGAGCTAATAAACTTAGGTCAGCTTTAAGTATGCTTGGGATTATTATCTGAGTATCTTCAGTAATAATAATGACTGCAATCTGAAATGGGAGTAGCCAAACAATAGTAGATAAAATAGAAGAAATGTGAACAAATATATTAACTATATCTGTTTGAGGGTGAAGGTGATCTGTTAATGACAAAGCTACAGCTGATGATATACTATCTAAAAAAATAGTTTCAGGTTTAGAATCTAATATAGACGGACTAGATTGAGTACTTCCAATTATCACGAGTAAAGGACAAGTTATTTATTCTTCAAACAATATGAATGCTACCATTTATTGAGTTAGTAAAAATTTCTTTGAAGTAAAGGATGTTGATATCGAATATTGATCAAATTTCAGTATAGATAATATTAATAACTTGGATAAAGTTGTGATACTTTGACAAGAAATAGTAACTGAACTTTTTGAATCAGAAAATCCTATTTGAGAAAGTATAAAAATGTGAACAAATGTATTTGAAGTAATATGAGTAATAGAAGAAAACTCAACTTTAGATTCCTACATGTTTCTCCCAATTAATACTGCAGGTGTTAGAGTTATATGACAAAAATATTATTCACAGATAATAGTAGCAGTTACTGATTCAGAAATCACTGAGCAAAAAGAAGAGGAGATATGAGTATATTTAAATGAAATATTAGAAGTTACAAATACTGAAAAGCTCCCTTATAATATAAAGAATCAGTCAGAAATGCTTGAGAAATTTTCAGAAATAACTTGAACATTAACAATGTTGTTAAGTTGAATTGCTTGAATATCACTCTTAGTTTGAGGTATATGAGTCATGAATATCATGCTAGTATCAGTTACTGAAAGAACAAAAGAAATAGGTATTAGAAAAGCGATATGAGCAGGAAAAAAAGATATATTATTACAATTTTTAACGGAAGCTTCTAGCTTGAGTGTTATAGGATGAATATTGTGAATACTATTTAGTTACTTTGTTGTATATATATTAAAGTCATTCTGAATTGCTGCAATTATATCAACCTCCTCAATTGTTATCAGTTTCTGTTTTGCATTAGCAATTTGATTAATATTTTGAATACTTCCAGCCTATAAAGCAGCTAAATTAAGACCAATTGATGCATTAAGGTTTGAATAAAGTTCTTACTAGTTTCTTACTTAAAGACCTCTTAATCAGAGTTCTTATAATACAAAGTGTAACATCAAATAAATGATATTACACTTTGTTTTTATTTAAAAAAAATATCTTCTTAACATTCTAAATTGACTATAATAATCAAGACTTAGATATAAGAAAATATACATTATACTTTATATATATTATTAACTCTAAACACATGAAAAATACAAAAAAAATTGTTGCTATATTACTAGTGTCTGTCCTAGGTTTTAGTTCATTAACATCAGTATCTGCTTCAGATTTTGATTGTACTACAATAGATAGAGATTCTATGCAGGAATTAATGCAAAAAGTTAAAAATTGAGATACTTTAACTACTTCAGAGTCAGAATTATTAGAAAATTCTAAAGAATGCAAGCCGGAATGAAAAAGAGGTGGTAAATGAAAAATGAATTGAGAAAAAACAGAAATGTCTGATGAACAAAAAGATAATAAGAATACTATGAAGTCAATCATTGAAAAACAAGAAAATTGAGAAACTTTAACAGACGATGAACAAGAAAAATACGATAACCATCTATTGAATAAAGAAAATAAAAATCCTGATAATAAAGATGGAAAACAAAAAAGAAAGGTAAATAACTTATCTGCAAAATCTAAAACATCAATTAACTGAACTGTAAATAAAGTATCAAAATCATATGAAAACTTAACAGACGAACAAAAAATTGAAAAATATGAAAAACTACAAACTAAATTAGAAGAAGTATTAGAAAAAATAGAAAATTCTTCAAAATATAACGATACTAAAAAATCTTTATTTGAAGACATTATTAATGAGTTATTGAATCAATTAGACGATAAAATAGAAGAATTAAAATAATATACTTAACTACTTCTTAATGTGAGTCAATATAATACTATAGTAGACTCGAGAACTACATTACTACAGAAACATTTATTAGAATTAATAGATACAAATTTTTAAACAATAATTAAGATATTATGAAAACAAATAAAATTATAGCTGGAGCAATTGCTACAAGTATATTAGTAACTGGATTATGAGTTGCAAGTGCTGATTTTGGTGAAATAAAAAACAATTTTAAAAATCATAAAATTGAATTAACTGAGGAACAAAAAACACAAATTGAAAGTATGTCTCAAGATGAAAAAAAAGCATTCTTTCAAACTAAAAAAACTGAAATGCACGCTGATAGAGAAGCAAAAGAAAATGTTATTGATAAATTATTAGCTGGAGAAACACTTACATCTGACGAAGAAATATTAAAAGATGAAATTATTGTTCAAAGAGCTGAAAAAAAATTAAAAATGGAAGAAAGACAAGCAAATAAAGAAGAAATGAAAACTATCATCGACAAAAAGAAAAATGGTGAAGCTTTAACTCAAGATGAAGAAGCTAAATTAGAAGAAATGAAATCTCATGGAAAAAAATGAGGAAAAAAAGGTTGAAAATGAGGTAAAGGTGAAAAAAATAGAGGAGAAAGATAAGTCGAATAAAAATAATGTATTAGATATAAAAAACATAGAGCTATATATAGTTCTATGTTTTTTTCTTACTTACTTCTTAAACTTTATTTATATAATAATATATATATAATTATATAAACATTAACTATAAAAATTATGAGAGTACTAGTAGTTGAAGATAATCAAATTTTATCAAGAAATTTAGTAAAATATCTTATTAATAGAGATATTTTTGTTGAAGCTGCTTATGATTGACTAGAAGGTCTTTATAAGGCTGCTACGAAACATTATGATGTTGTTATTTTAGATATCAATTTACCAGAAAAAAACTGACTCGATGTATGTAGAGAGATTAGGGAAAAATGAAAAGATATTTCTATTATTATGCTCACCTCTATGTGAACAAATGCTGATATTGTGAATGGTCTTGATATGTGAGCTGACGACTACCTAGTAAAACCGTTTGAATATAGCGAACTCATTGCTAGAATGAATGCAATTCATAGAAGAAAAATGAAAAATCATAGTAACACACTCATTACACTTTGAAATATCGAATTGGATATAGAAAAACATGAAGTAAGAAAAGATAAGGATGTGATTAAATTATCAAAGTTGGAATACGACTTATTTAAATATTTAGCACAAAATAAATCTAAAGCATTATCCAGAGAGGAAATATATAAAAATGTATGGTGAGAGTTTGATGGTGATTTTATGTTTTCAAAAACTATAGATGTCTATATCTGATATTTAAGAAAAAAACTATGAAAAGAACTCATAGAAACAAAAAAAGCTTATTGATTTATAATAAACTAAAACATGAATAAAAATATTATAAAAACAAAGAAAAAATTAACTCTTATTTTTACGATAATAGTAACTCTAGTCATAATTTTTTTATGAGTAAGTTTTTTTTCATTCAAATATTATAATGAATTAAAAGTTGAAAAAAATATTTTAAATGATATATGAAAAAAAATTCAATCTGAGGAAATCGATATAGATAAATTTATTCAATTTTCACGTGTAAGTTGAACGAACGTTGAAAGGAAGGATATTTGAAAACATTTTCTTAATCGTGCGAGATTAAAACAATGAAAACCTATCAATACAGGACCTTTAAGTTATATAGAATTTAATAAGAGTGAAATCATATCTTATGACATAAAAAGTGATATAGAAGAAGGTTTTATAAAAGAAATATTTAATTCAACTATATCTAATAAAAGTTTTGAATTAGATTGATTTATAATTAGGAAAGTAACTATTTGAGAGAAAGGAATAATATTATTTAAAAATATTAGATATAATTTATCAGATTATATAAGTGATAATTTAATATTTATTTTAGTTACACTAATTTTTTCTAGTTTATTATATTTTATATGAAATAGATTTGTGAATAAAGCATTTATTCCAGTAGAGTCTAATATAAAAGATATGAATGATTTTATTCATAATGCTGGTCATGAATTAAAGACACCTATTGCTGTTATAGATTCAAATATTCAATATATTAATGATGTGAAAGTATATGATCAATCAATGATGGATGAAATGAAACAAGAAACAAAAAAACTCAATTCATTAATAAATTCCCTTATAAAATTAAGTGATATATCTGACTTAAAAGTTGTTACAGAGCAAGTAGATTTAAAAGAGTTAGTCGAGGAAATATTAAATAATTCTAAAGAATTGATTCCTGCTAATGAAATTCAAATTAAAACAAAAATTTCAAAGAAAACTTATATTCATGCAGATAGAGATTACTTCTATATAATGTTATCAAATTTAATATGAAATGCTATCAAATATAATACTAAAAAATGAAAAATAAATATCATATATAAAAATAGGGAATTAATAATAAAAGACACTTGAATTGGGATGACTCGAAATGAAATTGAGCATATTTTTAATAGATTTTATAAAGCTGACACATCAAGAAATACAGAAGGTTTTGGTATAGGATTATCATTAGTAAAAAAAATTGTAGATATGTATAAATGGGATATAGAAGTTGAAAGTGAAAAAGATCAATGAAGTAAATTTAGAATAAAATTTTAAATCCAGGTTTCTTATCGAAGGCTATAGTTATGGTAAAAAACACAAAAAACATAGATGATTCTGAGTTTTAATAATTTTGTATATACTATCACGAATAATAATTAATATTTATTTATGAATAAAGATTTAAAAAAATCATGAATAAAAATCCCAAAGTGAATTCTTGAGATTATTTATAATCCAAAAATCTTTCCTAATTGAGAAGTACATGATTACGTAAAAGATGGTGCAAATTGCCAAGTATTTGCTTATGAAATATTAAAATTCAACTGAAAAAAAGTCCCTGATTTACGTTCAAGTGAAATGTGGGCAGATAATAAAATTTCATTTGAAGTTCATGATTTTGAGAAGCTGGATTTAATTTTCTTTAATAATAGCACTGAATCATATTGAGCTCATGTTTGATTATATATATGAAATAATAAAGTTATTCATAATACAAACAAAACTTGATGAGTTGAAATATGGGATTTAGAGGAGTTTAGAAAATACGAGGATTATCAGTTTATATTATGATGAAAAAGATTCTTTTAATTTATTTGGTAAATTGATTATATAATTTTTAGATATCTACATGATAAATAATTATCTTAAAATTTATCTCCTAAAGCTAATATTCAACAACAATTTTAAACTTGCTTGAGTGTGTGGCACCTCCAAATAAAATTAAAGATAAAAACGTTTATTTATAGCCATTTTTATTATGGTTAAAATTTGAGAAGTTTATGATATTTTGTATATTTGAATTTATATAACTTTTATGTTAAAATATATAAAATATTTGTATAAATTTTACATATGAGACAAAATTTAGTTAATGCTAGAAATGAAAGAGATAATAATATGGATGAAATATTATCATCTTTATTAACTCAAGATAAAATATTAGCAAAAAAAATATTAGATTATATTGTAGATAATCAACCAAATGGATATCAAAAAATATTTAAAACTCCATCAATAATTTTTACTGTAGAAGATTTACAAAATTCATTAATTCAATCTTTTTTAGATAGCTTAAACAAGTTTGCAAATAATGTAGAGGATGAAAAAAAAGAAATTTACAATGTAATAAGTCAACTTAGCAAAAAGTATAATGACATATTAGATGCAGAAATATTAGAACAAGAAAAACGTTTAGTTTTATTAAAAGAAAAACGATCAAAAAACAATCGTAAGGCAATAATAAAAGATACTATTGATATTGATGACAATCAAATAGAAGAATCAGAAAAAAAACAATATGAAATAGAAAAATTATCCTATGGTATTTTAGAATCAGATGAAAATAATGAAAATAAAAGAGTAGGTACAAAAAAAGAATGAAATGAATCTAAGGAAGTAACTTCTGCACCTAAATTTGAGGAATTAAAAGAGTTACTAAAAGAAATGAAAGTTGAAATTTTAGGCAAAATATATGAAGAAACAATAAACGAAGACAGATTTAGAGAGTATCCATATAAAATTATACATATTGAGGTTAATGGGAAGAAAAAAACCATATTAGTATCAGATGAAATAGGTCAAATAACTTTTGTTTATGATGGAAATATAGATAAGTTATCATTTAAGAACGCAATTAAATGATATGATATTAATTGAGTAAAAGTATCAAAAATTAAATATTTGAATAATTATAGTGAAAACTTAAAAAAATGTTTAGAAAATCAAGAAGCATATTGATTTGCAGATGATTGAAAGAAATCCTGAAAAGAAAATATACAAGATGATTTAATTTTAAGTGATGAATGAAATAAAACATCCAATCAAATAATTATTGAAGAATCAAAAGAGTGAATAAGTGATGTTGAGAAAGGATTTTTAGAGAAATTTGGTATACAATCACATGCATTTTCATATGCTTATGATTATTTAGAACTACATAAACTAGATAAAGATTTTGCAAAGAAACAAATACAGGATTGGATCATGATGAAATTTATAACTCCGAGTTGATGAAAATTGAAAGTTAATCAACCAAGACAATCTCCATTTCCTAAATCTAGCTTTCCTTGATATACAGATAAAAATTGAGAGAAGGTATGTACAGCAGATGATATTTTTGATCAAGATTTTTTAACAACAGATGAATATCTATTCAGAGTAGAGGAATCTCTACAATCACTAAATAATAAATGAAAATTAGCAGGTACTAAATGAACTTTAGATAATTATACAAACATAATTGAATGATTTTTTTATGGAAATCAAGAAGCAATAAAATTATTTTCAAAAAAATATTCTTGGAATCAAGAAACAAAAAATCTAGAGAATGCATATAAATCAGAAAATATATTAGACTTTGATTTAGAACTGTTAGAAAAAGAGAACTTTGATTTTACTAGATTAACAGAATTAAATTTCATTAATACTAAATTAGAGCAATTTTTAGAATGTGTTTGAGAAGAAGGTGAAGAAGAATTTAGTGATTTACATATAAGTGAACAATTAAAAGAAAAAGTTATATTAAATTGCGTAAGGCAGAGATTAAAAGTGAATAAAATTAATGAAATATGAGATCTGTGAAGGCAGTTTCCAAGAGGTCTTATTCATTCTATTATTTCTAGATTGCCAAATACAAAACATTTTATTACATTACCTGAGGATATTGAAAGGAAAAAAATAGATCTTATTTTTTCACAATATAAAATATGAGAAAATTCTTGAAATTCTATAAAGGAGGGACTACAAGATTGTGCAAGAAGAATTTCGATAAATACGAATGTTAAATTTTTTGGTTTAAATGTACAATATTGAGATTTGAATAATATGAATGATGAAGTGAAAAATGAATTAGCACTAGAATTAGGAATTACTATTTCTCAAGAAGTATTAATGAAATTATTAGCAAAAAGTATTGTTTATCAATGAACTAGTACTGTAGAGAATGTCTGATGAAGCATAGAAGTCAAGATTGATGATTTTGATCAAGAGGAACTGTTATTAAAATGTGTATCAGAGTTATATTCTGAAGATGACCTATTAGAAGGAATGGAAAATATAAACACTCACTTATGAATATCTAATATATTAGAGAGTGGTGCAAAAGATGAATTTGTACGTAAAATTTGAATAATGTTCAATAGACATCCTGAAAATATCAGATTACTAGAAGAAACCTGATTGTTGGATAAAAAATATAACAATGAGTTGTTAAAAATTTATTTACAAAGTTGGAGGGTTCATATTTCAAATCTCTCTTTACCAGAGGAAATTTTAGAATGAAATGATATATATAGAGTATCTGTAGAAATTATCAAAAATACTCCTGAAAGTAAAAGGTTAGAGATTATAGAAAAGATGGTATCAAAATTAGAAATATCATTACCAGAATATATTAATAGATTGACTCATGTTAACATAACTTTATTAGATGAATTGAAACAAGTTGTTATAGAAATCGAAGAAAAGAATGTATATACAAAAGACAAGGATATTTACTTCAAATTAAATTATCTACTTTGAAATATAAATAGTAAGACTGAGAAAAATATAGATGTTTCAATTAATGATTTATTATGAAAGGATAACTTTGAAAAATTAAGAGAATTTTTAGAAGAGTATAAAATATGAATTTCGATTGTAGGAGAAAGAATCAAAGAAAAAATCATTCATTATGTTATAGAGTGAAATATAGATAAAGTTGCTAAAATTTGAAAATATTTTGAAGAATATACTAATTATATTTGATCTGAACACTTTAAGAATATTTATGCTAAGAAAGTCCTCGATAATCTTGAACAAAATGAAATACATAAAGCAGTGAATGCACTAAGAAAATTTCCACTTGATACGCAATTATTTCAAGAGGAAAAAGTAATGAATAATATTAAGGTTATATTTATAAAAACCTTAGAAATCGATAAAATTGATTTTGCTATAGATTTAATAGATGTTTTTTGAATACCTAAAGACTATATTAAAAATATAATTAATAAATTTCCTGATTATAAAGAAGATTTATTAGAGGAATAGAAAGTGCTCTTGATTTGAGTTGATTTTTAAATTAAATAAATGCCTTTCGATGATTAAAATTTATTTCATTAATTATCATGAACAGATCACTTACATTAATATCAGGCAGCTCCAAATAAAATTAAAGATAAAACCGACTATTAATAGTCGGTTTTATTATGCTTTAAAATATTTACACTAATCCTTTCAATAAACTTTCTTCTTCTTCTACAGAAAGATAAGCCCATTTTCCACTTTCAATATTCAACTCTAGACTTCCGATACTGACTCTTGTTAGACTCATAACTTTTAGGGGAGTTCCAAATTTTGGGTCTTTCATTGCTCAGAATAAACGACGAATATGCCTATTTTTTCCTTCGTCTATTTGTACTCTGAGTTTTGTTTTTGCTCAACCATTTCATATTTTTTCTACGACAAGAGCTTTGAGTATACCATGAGGGCTATCGACTCATGTATGAGCTTGTTGAATATGTTCATCGGTTACATAACCTCTGACAAATATTTCATATATTTTTACGCAACCACCAGGTTTTGTAAGCTGATTCCCAATTTGACCATTTTGAGTGAAGAGTAAAAGTCATTTAGATTCTAAATCGAGTCTTCCAATTGGCATCCATCCATTATCAAAAGCCCAATCTGGTAATAAATCATAAACGGTTTTTCTTCCACGTTCATCTGATCTGGTTACTATGTAACCTTTTGGTTTATTTATTGCAATGAGATTTTTAGAATTATTTTGTGTATTCATTGAAAAATTAGATATATTATAAAATAATTAATGCTTTACTTTATAATATTAATATTCTCATAATATTTTTATGGATTTAGTGAAAAATTCTAGTTCTTCTAATGAGTTTATTACATTTTTATCAGATATTGTTCATTCAAAATCTAGCCAAAATAGATATGTGAAGGGATCTTTTAAACTTGGTAAACTTTCAATTTTTGTAAGATTTACATTATTTGTAGCAAATGCTCAGAGGCATTTATATAAACTAGAAGCTATATTTTTGGCTTCGAAAATAATACTTGTTTTATTTTTTTTCAGACTGTATTTTATTTTGGAATTTTTAGGAGCTACTAAGAAAAATCTTGTGGTATTTCATGATTGATCTTGGATAGATTTCTCTACTATATTTAGATTGTAAATATCTGATGCAAGGGAAGATGCTATAGCAGCTACTCAAGAAGCATTGTTTTTAGCAACCATTTCAGCTGATCATGCTGTATCATTATGAATGATAGGTTTTATATTATTTTCTATTAAATAATCATGACATTGACTGAGTGCTTGAGGGTGAGAATAGACTTCTTTTATCTCAGATATATCAGTTTCTTTTGATAATAAACAATGATTAATTTCTAAATTAATAATTCAAATAACTTTGAAGTCGTATCTTAAAAAATTATATATATTTTCATGAATATTTCATGCATAGGAATTTTCTACTGGAATTACTCAGATAGAATCAGGTCAAATATTTTCCCAAACAGTTTTAAAGTCAGGTAATCATTGTATATCTGTAATAGAAATATCTAGATTTTTTTCTGCTTCTAAACAACCTAAATTGCTATATGCTCCTGGAACTCCTTGGTATAATAATTTCATGTATATTTATTAGTTAGATTCTTTAAATCTTTAATTATTTTTTACTACTGCAAAAGAGATCAGTGACTCTTAATTTAACAAGATATATCATATTCAAGTAATTTTCATATCAAAATTTTTTAGTATATTAAAAAAATTATACTTCATGAATGAGTGTAGAAATTCATTTGTATAACCTTCTTGAGAATTCTTCAACACTTCATGATACAAGAGAGATTCTTATAACTAAATCTCAACTGAGACTATTTTTAAATACTGCAAAAGAACATTTATCATTATCAGATGCAGATATACATATTTTTCTTAATTCATCTAAATTGAGGTTTGATTGCTTTGCATAATCAGTGAGTGAAAAACATTGAAAGAATCCTCATGTTTCACTGACTCAATCAACTTTATTATCCATATGATTTAGATATTTACCACAGGTATTTATAATACTATCTCTAAAATCATCTAATTTTGGATAGATTACATCTAACATTTTTTCTCTTGCTTTTATATATTTTCACACTCGTTTATTGATATCTTCTTGAGACAAGTTATCAAGATTATGATCATCAAATACATCAATATCTGATCACATTATAGCTTTTGACATGATAACTTGATTGATAGAATTTGACATAGAAAAAGTTTTTCTAATTGCTTTAGATATTTTTTCTTCCATTTTTTTGAGATTTTCGTCATGAGTAAATATTCTTAAAACTGATGTTCTAAGTCAGTATGCTCATGCTTCTTTTGTCCCATGACTTCCTAGTTCAATGAGAGTAATATGTTTATTATCTTGAGTATTTATATAATATGATAATGGTGTTACTATTTTTCCTTCTGAATCAGTGCTAAATGCTCAGTATGGGTCATCTAGTATAATTTGTATATTGAGAGTATCATATTTTGAGAGTAAATCATTTAATTTTTTTGCATCTGATTCTCAAAATCTAGTTCCAGTAGGATTATTTGGGAAATTCAAATATAAACTTACATTCTTCCTTCTTTGTAATAATGCAGTATCTAAAATATTTTCTATATTTTGTAATTCAATATTTCATTTATCATTCATCATATTTACTTCACAAACTGGAACTTTAGTAGTATCCATTACAATTCCATCAATATTTGGCCGTCTGTATTCTGGAACTACGACTAAATCGTATTCACGTAAAAAATATTTAAGTGACAAAGTTAATCCTCAAACTCATCCAGGTATAATAAAAGGCCTACTAATTGCTGCTTGAGGGTTTTCCCAATTATAGTATTGTTCCTCATAGGTAATTAATAATTCAATCGTTTTCCTAAAAGTTTCATATCAGTTTCAAGGAGCATATTTTAATAAATTATTAATTTGTTTTCTATCTGATAAATCGAGTCATAAATTATTTTGTAACACTTCTATTATTTTTGGATTCGCTACAATATTTCAATCATTATCTATTAGTACTCAAATAGTACCATTATATTCATTTGGAACATTATAATTTTTTGCTTCATTGGCTTGCTGAGTAATATCAGCGATATTGTCAGGATTTTGATCTAAGTCTATATCAGAAAAATCTATATCGATTTCTCTGAAAATAGAGCTCAATGCAACTTCGGGTGAAGAGTTTAAAAAACTTCTTTTAAGCTCTTCCTGAGTAAATCATTGTTCTTCTTTTTGGTCTAATAAATCCCTAATTCTCTTTTTTATTTCTAGAGAGATTCAAGGATAAAGTTCTTCATTAAAAGCCTTATGAATATCAGAGAGAATATCCTTAACTGAGATATGTCCATTTGCATCTTTAGCTAATATTACTTTTGCTAAACTGTATCTAAGTTTATTCTCGATATTCAAGTGATTTGAATTATTTGAAAGGATCATGATTTATTTTAATAAAAACATAAATAAATTTACGAGTAATATACATGAATAATAATGTATGTCAAATATTCTAAGAGAATATATTCAAGTATAATAATACGCTTTATATTAGATATTTAATTTGATAATTTCATTAATCTTATATACTTTTTCACATATATTAATTAATCTAATTTTATGTCAAAATTATCTATATTTTTAATCATAGTATTTATATTTTTTGTGATTAAACTTATAATTTTATTATCACGTAAACCGTCACTTAATAGAAAGTGGTCAAAGGATCAAGAAATTCTTCCTGAAATCAATTTTATAAGTGATAAAATTGAAATAAAAAATATGAGAAATTTTAGTTATACTTCGATAAATGACTATGCGATCAATTATTATTCTCAAACTTTTGATCTGAATAATATTAAAAATTTATATTTTATTATTGAACCATTTTCTAAATATGATGGACCAGCTCATACTATGTTTTCATTCTGATTTAGAGACGGAAGTAATATAGTATTTTCAGCAGAAATTCGTAAAAAAATTAGAGAACCTGAACTTACTCCATTTAAATGAATTACGCGTAAATATGAAATTGTATATATGATTTGAAATGAAAATGATTTTATAAAATTACGTGCAAATTATCGTAAAGATCAAGTGATAATGTATCCAATAAAAACTCCACAAGAAAAAATAAAAAAATTATTTATTTCTATGTTAAATAGAGCAGATCAATTAAGTAAAAAACCAGAATTTTATAATACAATCACACAAAATTGTACTACAACTCTCTTAGATCATGTAAATGAATTACGTGAAGAAAAAATTCCTTGGAGTAAAGAAGCGTTATTTCCATCTCATAGTGATAAAATTATATATGACTTAGGTTTAATAGATACAAAACTGAGTCTTACGGAAGCAAGAAAATATTATCAAATCAATGAATTATCAGAAGAATTCTGAGGAGATAAAAATTATTCAGAAAAAATTAGAAAATTAATTAAATAAAAATAAATGAAATTAATAAAAATTATTATATGGATTATATTCATATATTTAAGTTACATAGTTACTTTATCTTTTTGATACTTCCCATGAATACTAGTATTTTTTACTATAGTTTGATGAGCTATAATTTCTCAATTATTATATAAGAAATTTTATAAAAAAGATATAAAATTCTATAATTTCATATTGTATCCAGTGATGTATATTATGATAATTATTGGATTATTTTTTCTTCCAGAAAATAAAACTTGAGTCTATCAATTGTCTCAATGAAATAAAAATATTGTATTTCAATGAATGAATCATGTTGGAACACAACAATATTATGATCAAGTAAAAAATAATATTCAGAAATATAGAGAATTAGGTTATACAATTGTCTACGAATGAATTAAAATGGAAAAATCATCTACAGGAGAGGTGATAGATGAAAAATTAGAAAAGATATTTAGTGGGACTGATTTTTTAAAGAATAAATATTTATTCTTTGAATGAGATAAAATTTGAAAAAAAGTATTAAAAAAAGAAGATATAAATATTGATATATCAAATAGACAAATTCAGGAACTATTTGAACAAAGAGAACAAGAGCAAGAGTTAAAAAATAAATATTCTGAGGAAGAAGCCACTATTCAAGCATGAGTAAATTCATGATCTAAGATAAATAATTTCATTTACAATTATAAATCTAAATATATTACAGCTTTAGATTATAAACTCATAACTATTCACTATAATTTAGGCTTATATTTATCATTATTAAACGAAAGTACACAAAAGAGTATTTTGGATTCTATATTAAAAGATTATCGTGATGAATATTTGTATGATAATGTAATGAAGTTGGAAAATGATAAAATATTTATTATTTATTGAGAATGACATGTAGATTGATTTTATAATCATTTAAATAAAAATAATAACTGGAAGGTGTCAAAACTACAAGAATTAGAACCTTTAAAAAGGTAAAATAAAAATACACTGATTAATCAGTGTATTTTATATTCTTGTAGTTAAAATAAGTTTAAGTTATCTTTTTCTACTACTTTAGAAGTAGTATTTTTTAAATATATTGCTCAAGAGGGGCTCACGGTTGCAAATATATAAGGCTCTAATTTTTGATTTACTTTGGATATATCGAAATTTTTAGCTGCTTTTGAATTAATAACTTTAAATTTTCTGGTTTTTAGTATTCACTCATTTTCTGAATCATCCTTAATAGATAAAAGCTGATTTATATCTGAAGTGATTTTCTTTTTTTCTATAGAAATATTTTCCAATTCAATTTTATCTTTGACAGAATACATTATATGTGTTTAAATTAATTACTTATACACAAAAAAAACAAAAATAAATTAATGAATGAAATATTAGAAATATTTTGGATGAATCCTATTGGACAGACATTTGGAATATTAGGGATGATCACAGTAATATCAGCTTTTTTACAGAAAGAGGACACTAATGTAGTAAAAATACTTGTATTTGCACATGTATTCTGGGCAGGACATTTCTATTTTATGGAAATATATGCTTGATTATGAGTTGTAATTATTTGAACTCTCAGGTTACTTATGTCGATGAAATACAAAAAAAATAATAAAATATTTTTGAGTGTATTATTTGTGACAATATTAACGGGAATATTTACTTATAAGGATGTTTATTCTATATTTCCAGTTATTGCATCTTGTCTTGGAACATATGGATTTTTCTATTTAGAAAAAGTAAAATTAAGATTATTATTACTCTTTGTCTCAGCATTTTGGTTTA
>Ga0233426_10001693_pt1 | contig 19579 bp, 17 predicted proteins | sample SI_118_April2016_6_FD_179875 | JGI IMG/M metagenome (GOLD analysis project Ga0233426, IMG submission 179875) | Seawater microbial communities from Saanich Inlet, British Columbia, Canada - SI_118_April2016_10_MG | ecosystem: Environmental > Aquatic > Marine > Inlet | place: Canada: British...
ACCGAGTATTTTAATTAGCGTTGATTTACCACAACCATTTGCGCCAATTAAACCGTAACGATTACCGCCACCAAATTTTTGGGAAATGTTTTCAAAAAGAGGCTTCGCACCAAATTGCTGGGTGATGTTGTTAGCTGTTAGCATAAGTGTTCCGTAGAAGATTAGTTTGCTTGTTATGAAAAATAACAGCAATTAACTGATAAAAATAATGCGCGCGATTATACGTGAAAACAATAACCGAAGATATTAAATTTTATTCGTTTGTATTCAGGTTAAACAGTTTTTTAAACGAGGAGTCAGCTTTCACACTGTAAAATGCAGAAGACAAATTATTGATAGTTTTTTTGTCTGTGTTTATATTCGCAGCCACATATAACTGGAATGTTTCGATAACCCCCCCTTGCCTTTTAAATAACGAACTATTCATATCGGAAAGCTCTAAAATTGGCGCATTTGCATAAGTAATATCAGCCCTACCTACCTTTAACATTTGCCATGCGGTAAGGTAGTCAACGACGAGTATTAAGTTTTTTCCTTCTATAAAACCTATGCGCTTTAGGGAGTTTGCCTCAAAACTATTACGTACTGCTACAGCTCTATAGTTCAGGGCATCTTTTGTTGTTTCTATATTCAACTTTTGATTTTTTTAGAAGAAAAAAAACTATATTCCATTTGATGAACTGGGCCAATCCAATTAAATAAGAACTCTCTTTCTGGGCTTCGCGTTATAGAATAAATTATAGTATTCTTTCTATTTAGACCCACTTCATAGGCACGTGCCCAAGGCATAACCTCATTAATAGCTTTAATGTTTGCACGCTTTAATACTTCTTTCATAATTAGGTATGAAGAGCCATCAACTAATCGACCATTCTCAGCTATTTGATACGGAGGCAGATGCTCTGTTACTACACGGATATCATCGGCAAGGATAAACCAAGAGCTAAAGGTAGTGAGTATAAATAAAATTTTCTTCATAATTAATAAAGGTAAGTGGTTCTATAGCTCTAAATAATAATTTTTTATTATGTAGAGTCGTTAAGGAAATTTAGCATTAATCTAGCGCCATCTTTATAATCTTTGTCTAGGGATAGATAGCCTTGCTGTTTACGTGCAAAGTCACCGCAAACACTTAAACCTAAACCATGTCCAGATTCACCCTTAGTACCACATTGGCTTGCGACGCAGTCAGAAAATAATACATCTTGTATTATGAGTGGTACCCCTTGTCCTGTATCTGTTATGACTAGTTGAAATTCTCCATCGTGAAATCGAGTTTCAATATCTATATTCCCTTCGTCTGGCGTGTATTTAATGGCGTTTGCCAATAAGTTACGAATAATTGTTTTAGTTAAATTACTATCTGCAAGCACCACAGCACTTTCATTAGCAACATGGTTGATATTTAGTTTCTTTAGAGTAAAGCTTTCTTGCATTAAATTTATTGTTTCGATAATCAAAGGGTCTAAAGCTATCGTTTCAATTTCTACATGAACAGCGCCTAATTGATTTCGAGACCATTGTAATATTTCATCTAACAATTGATAAACTTTGAGTGAGGACTCTAATATTCCGTCTGCCATTTCAGCGATAAGCCCGGGCTCTAGTGTGTCGGCGTTTTTATGGAGAATTTTTGAAAGCCCCAAAATTCCGTTGAAGGGAGATCGCAAATCATGAGACATTACGGCAAATATTTGTTTTTGATCTTTTTGCATACGTTGTAATTGGCGGTTGTGCAGTCTCAGTTCTAGTTGACTGATCACTTGTTTTGCAAGTGTATTTAATGCTAGTTGTTGTTTTTCATCCAGTTTTTTAGGTTTCGTATCAATGACACACAAGGTGCCTATAGACATTCCCGTAGATGTAACAAGTGGTGCACCTGCATAAAATCTAATATCTGGTGCGCCAGTTACAAGAGGATTATCAGCAAAACGTTCGTCTTCTAGGGCATCAGGTATTTCAAATATTTGGTCTTGTAAAATGGCATGTGAACAAAAAGCAATTTCTCTAGGAGTCTCAGGAGCATCAAGGCCTACGCGGGATTTAAACCACTGGCGGTCTTTATCTACAAGGGATATCAAGGAGATAGAGGTTCCGCAAATTACACTCGCCAACTGGGTAAGCTCATCCAATGCTTTTTCGTCTTCAGTATCCAATACTTCGTAGCGTAATAACTCTTCAATACGTCGAGTTTCTTCAGGGTGCAGTTCCGCACTTATCATAATGATCAAATCCTTTATGTATATCCATTTAGTTTATCTGAAAAGCAACCGCTTAACACTGATATCTTTAAGTATTTTATTTAACTATAATTAATTAACTTTACCGTTATTGAACAAAGTATTTAGTTGAGAGAACATTGTCTCAATATTAGTGGTTTGATTTTATATACCTTCTGAAATAATCTTGCGTTTCCTTTTTTGAAAGGCGGAATGACTATATTTGCGATAATAATCTTAATAATTAAAGAGCAATATGAATCGAAAAATTATGTTTAAGAATAAAAATAATATAATTAACCCTAATTACCAGCGTATTTGGCAAACGGTACAAGCGATCCCGTATTCTAAAGTTGCTTGTTACGGACAAATAGCCGATTTAGCAGGTTTACCTGGTAAAGCAAGGTTAGTAGGAAAAGCATTAGGTAAGGTGCCTGAAGATGGCTGGAAAGGGCAAGAAGTACCTTGGTATAGAGTGATTAACTCTCAAGGTAAGATCTCATTCCCTGTTGAAAGTGAAGCTTTCGCCAAGCAAAGAGATTTACTTCAAGATGAACAAATCGTTGTAATCGGAAATAAAGTCCAATTAAAAAATTTTCAATGGCTTCCTGACTTGGCAGAACTGCTCTTTAAACTAGATTTTTAACTTTTATTATTGCTTACCCTCTTATAAATTTATGCGGATTTATATCACACATATTGATTTGATTGACCATGACGTTGAAGATATTTTATAAATGTGTTCTCACTTCAAATAACTCAGGGAAAAAACTCACATCTAGTGCTTTTTTCAAGAAGCCGACACCTGAAGAACCCCCAGTACCTTTTTTATAACCAATAATTCTTTGCACGGTATACATGTGCTTGAAACGCCATTGCTGAAATGAGTCTTCTATATCAACTAATTTTTCGGCAAGTTCATATAGCTCAAAATATTTATCTGGTTGTTGATAGACGTATAACCATGCTTTAACAACACTTTCATTACTTTGATAAGCTTTAGTAACATCACGATTAAGTACGCTTTCGTCAATATTAAATCCTGCTTTAACGAGTGCAGTAATCACTTCGTCGTATAAACTAGGGCTATTCAGCAACAATTCTAACTCTTGATAAGCGTGGCTGTTTTGCTGATGAATTTTTAGCATATCGCCATTTTTATTGCCCAAAAGAAATTCTAACTTTCGATAACCGTGTGACTGAAAACCTGAAGAACGACCTAAATCATCTCGAAATTTTAAGTAATCAACAGGAGTCAAGGTAGACAGAATATTCCACGACTGAGTAAGTTGAATGAATATTTGTTTAACGCGTGCGATCACTTTAAATGCAGGGCCAAAATCGTCTGCGCGCAAACATTCAACTGCTTTGGATAGTTCATGGCCTGCAAGTTTTAGCCAAAGCTCACTACTTTGATGAATGACTATAAATAACATCTCATCATGTTCTTTTGATAAAGGTTGTTGAGCCGATAATACTTGATCAAGTTTTAAGTAATCACCATACGACATATCATCACTAAAGTCCGTATGAATATTTTGTTCTAGCTCTCGTCTATTTGCATCACCACTGAAAGGGCAGCCTGTATTAGACATTTTTAGTCTCCTCTTTTTGAAAGTGAATTTGAACCAATTGCAGGAGCTTTTGGTAAACAAAGTCATCTTCCCAGCATTCAGCAATATTAGGGATTTGCATTATTTGAGTCATTATCAATTTTTGTTGATCACCAATTTCTAATGCTTGTGAATAAGGCAAATGTGGGCAGAAAGTAACCATAGAATAAAGAGGTACCCATAATTCAGGATGAAGTTGATTAAACTTAGCTTCAATTTTTTTCTGTAATTGAAAATTACTATCAGCAGATAGTTCACTCATTTCAACAAAATTTCTTTGAGCTAATTCTGTTATCGCATCAGCATTAATTTTTCGTTGTTTATGATAAGCAGGAAAAATATCACACCATTCGCCGTTAAATTGATCAATAATTTCACCAAGCTCTCGGCAATCTTCAAATCCACAATTCATGCCTTGGCCATAAAAAGGCACCATTGCATGTGCAGCATCACCGATGAGCGCCACTTTATTGTTGATCACCCAAGGATCTACTTGTAAGAGAAATAATGGACTTGCTTTTTTTGCCATAAAATCATCAATAGGATCTTCTAGTAATGGCATTGCATCTGCAAAGTTTTCATTGAAAAAATTAGCTACATCGATACGTTCTTGTAAGGTGTTGAATGAATATTCACCTTCATTTTTACTTTCATAATTCATAAATAATGTGCAAGTAAAACTACCATCAGGGTTCGGTAAAGCAATGAGCATAAAGTCTTTTCTAGGCCAGATATGTAATGCTGCTTTCTCCATCTTAAAGCGTGCATCACCCGTTTCGTTTTCGTTGGCAGCTATTGTTAACTCGATATAAGACTGAGGCATGTAAGATTGACTATAACTAAAACGAGGTGTTTCTTGAGCAAGGCGACGTACTTTTGAAAATGCACCATCAGCACCAAAAATATAATCGGCATCAACCTCTATATGACCTTTGCTTTGTGCTACATCGAAACTAAAAGATGAACAACTGGTATTGAAATCAACATGAGTAAGTCTTTTTTCAAAGTGTAATTCTACATTGTTTTCTTTTTCTGCTAAATCGAGTAATTGTTCATTTATACCAGAGCGGGATACCGACCAAATCGCTTGGTCGTCTGTGCCATAATATTGCTCTGTTATTGTTCCGTCAACGGCATGCATAACCCGTTTCTTCATCGGGATTGCTTCTTGACGAACTTGTTCAGCAATACCTACGGCTTCTAACGCTAACCAACCACGATCGGATAATGCGATGTTAATCGATTTTCCTTGGTAAATATCATGCTGGCGAGAATCTGGACGAGATTCAAATACATTAATATTGTATCCTTTTCTGGCTAATATAATGGCAAGTAAGGCACCAACGGGACCTGCTCCAGCTATTGTGATGTTGGTCTCATTCGCTGGTTTAGCTATAGGATTATTGTTCATTTAAGCACTCCTTGAGAATACGAACAAAGTGATAAATATCTTGGAACTGATTGTAAAGCGGTACAGGTGCAACGCGAATAACATTAGGCTCACGCCAGTCAGTGGTTACGCCATTTTTTTCTAAGGCGTTAAACATAGCTTTGCCGTCAAGACCTTCAACATTAATCATTAAAGACAACTGACAGCCGCGCTCACTTTCATTGCTTGGTGTAATAATACGAATTTTATCGCCTAATTCACTGCTCATTAATTCGATCATATATTGGGTAAGTTTGAGTGATTTTTTACGAAGCTCACTAATACCGCCTGCCATTTTTATGGTATCAAGGGACCCACGAATAGCGGCTAATGACAACACAGGGGGATTTGATAATTGCCAGCCTTCAGCAGTATCGATAGGCTTAAAATTATTTTCCATTTTAAAGCGGGTCGATTTATCGTGACCCCACCAGCCAGCAAAGCGATTTACTTGCGTTTCGCTATTGGTATTAACGCTATGCGTTTGATGAACAAAGCAACCTGCAACAGAGCCTGCGCCACTGTTTAAATATTTATAACTACACCAACAAGCAAAGTCGACTTGCCAGTTATGTAATTCAAGTTCGATATTACCAACGGCATGGGCTAAATCGAAACCCACCATAATGCCTTTAGCATGTGCTTTTTCGGTGATGGTTTTCATATCAAGCACTTGACCTGTGTAGTATTGAACTCCGGGTAATAATATCAGTGCTATCTCATCGCCTTGTTGTTCTATAATCTGGTACAAATCATCATAATTTAAAAGTTCTTCGCCTGTTCTTGGTGTCCAGAGCAGCATATTTTCATCAACATCTTGTTTGTGATGTTTTAGTTGAGATTCTACGGCGTAATGATCTGAAGGGAATGCATGATCTTCAATCAGTATTTTTGTGCGCTTGCCCGTTGGCTGATAAAAGCTCACCATCATTAAGTGTAAGTTAGTGGTTAATGAATTCATCGTCACTACTTCTTCACTTTTTCCGCCAACTAATAAAGCCGATTGCTCTGTTAAAAATTCGTGGTAGGGCATCCAAGGAAAATCACCTTCAAAATGGCCTTTTACACCTCGCTTTCCCCAAGAGTCAAGTAACTCAATAACATATTCACGGGCGAGCTTTGGCTGTAAACCAAGAGAGTTTCCAGTGAAATAGTATTCATCTTCACCATTAGCTTGTTTAGGAATGGCAAACTGGTCACGTATTGTTGCTAACGGATCATTAAGATCTAATTCTTGGGCGTATGCTAATGTCGTTTTATTATTGTTTATTTTTTTATTAGTAATAGTCATAAGTTATTTACTCATTTATTTAGCGCTAAGCCCTTAAACTGCAGGTTCTTTTGCTGAAAATAGTACAGGGCGACTGGGTGCTGCATCATTATGAAAAGCCGGTGTTTGAATATTGATAAAATAAAAGTCATCAGGGATTTCATCAGCAATAAACGCCATTTCAGTAATCGTTTTGTTTACTAAGCTATTTTTATTTATTTGGTGAGAGCCTTCATCAACTTGCCAAAATAGATGATGACAAGTCATTAAACCATCATCATGTAAACGGTCAATTGAAGGTAGATCTACCACTAAGTGTTCAACACCTCGTTCATTCAAATATAAGATGGCTTCACGGGTGAAAAAGGCAGGTTGATTTTCACGGTTATAAGCTTGCTGTTGTTTATTGGTGTTATTTGGCAAGGTACGAACAACTAAAGCTTCTAATTGGGCATTGTTATAATCAATAAGCGCTTTCTTCAGTGAAGAACTACTGATGATTAAGTCATTATCATAAAATTTAGGACTATAATTTTCATTACTTTCTAAAGCTAATTCTGGTGTTATTGAAATTACAGCGCAGGGCATTAGTGCAGGTAAATTAAGTTGAGCTAATGTCGGAGATAATGCTTCACTTTCTTCGATGTCACTTAAAACACTAGAGTTACTGGAGAAATCACAAATATGCGCGATAGACTCGGTATGAGTGCCATTACAATGTGGATTAATGGTTAATGCATTAACATTGCAACTGCCCCCTTGTTTGGTATCACCAATAAAACCACCTGCTTGCATTGGACTTGCAAGTGCGGCATTTGCAGAAAAGTGATTAGGCTGTTGGCTCGGTTGATTAAAATTAACAGGAATAGCCAAAGACCGAGAGTTTTCCATACTTACTTCATAGCTAGCATGTTGAAAATCTATGCATATTTTCATCGTACTACTGCTAACGTTAGCTTTAGTATTACTTAAACTCATAAGAACTGCTCTTTAGTTAACCCCAGCCATTTAAGCGCTGAACCATGTAACAACTTTTCTTTAATATCATCTGAAAACTGACTATTCTCTATCAGTTTCCCTGGCGCTAATTCACCCAACGGAAACGGGTAATCGGTACCAAGGGCGATATTGTCTGGACCCATTAAATCGACTAAATATTTAAGTGCTAGTTCGTCATGAACTAATGAATCAAGATAAATTTGTGGCAGAAAATCTCGCGGGTTAATGGGGCAATCAACGGCACATAAATCAGGACGAACGTTAAAACCATGTTCAATACGACCAATGGTAGACGGAAACGAGCCACCGCCATGAGCAAAGGCTATTTTTAGTTTAGGTAAGCGTTGAAGTACGCCACCAAAAATCATCGAACATATCGCTAAGCTTGACTCTGCTGGCATGCCAACAAGCCAAGGCAACCAATATTTAGGCATTTTTTCTTTAGCCATCATGTCCCATGGGTGAACGAAAACAGCTGCGCCTAAATCTTGGGCGGCTTCAAAAATGGGGAATAACTCTTTTTGGTCTAAATTCCATTCATTAATATGAGAGCCTATTTGAATGCCCGCTAAACCAATTTTCATACAGCGTTCAAGTTCTTTTATTGCAAGGTCGGGCGATTGCATGGGTAAGGTGCCTAAACCGACAAATCGTTTTGGATGATCGTTAACAATGCCTGCAATGTGATCATTCAAATACATAGACAAATCTAAAGTATCTTTTGGTTTTGCCCAGTAATTAAACATGACAGGTACGGTTGAAAGTACTTGTACATCGACTTGATGTTTTTGACAGTCATCAAGGCGAATTTTAGGGTCCCAACAATTGTGATCTATTTCACGAAAAAATTTCTCATCAACCATCATGCGCGCACAGCCACATTTATGATGATCGAGACTAACAAATCCTCCGTAACCGTATTTTTCACGTAAGTTTGGCCACGTTTTAGGAAGAATGTGGGTATGAATATCTATTTTCAGCATAACTTATCCCTTAGTCACTGTTGTGCAGCATTGCTGACAAGTACAATTGGCCGGTGTGTCGTAAAAACGAGTGAAAATTTTAGGCAAGTCTGTTTCTATATTGTCTAGACAAAAAGATTCTGTGTAGAGTTGGTTTTTACAGTCAGGACAAAACCAGTAAAGTGCATCTTCTTGTTTATTTTCTCGCTTTTGCTCGACGACTAAACCAACGCTATTTTCAAAACGTTGTGGGGAATGCAACATCTTTGGTGGAAGTAAGAATATTTCGCCTGCTTTAATTTTTATATCATGGAAATTTTCAGGCTTATGGTGGTCATTATTTTCAACTGAACCATCAATAACTGAAAGCACCATTTCACCTTCGATTTGATAAAATAGCTCAGGGGTTTCGTTGTAGTGATAGTCGGTACGATTATTTGGGCCACCGACAATCATGACAATAAAGTTGTCTTGTTCAAAAATTTGTTTATTACAAACAGGAGGTTTAAGTAAATGACGATGTTCATCAATCCACGCATGCAAATTAAATGGCATGGCGATACTATTTCTCAATGTCGACATAATTACTCCTCAATCGAATTTTTATTTTGATTAAGCGCAGCGATACATTTGAGTTCAATGGCAATAGGAGTGGGTAATTTGTTAATTTCAACCGTGGTTCGACAAGGTTGATTGTCAGCAAAGTATTCTGCGTAAATACGATTATAAGTAGCAAAATCATCATCCATATTGGTTAAAAATACGGTGACATCAACTAAATCCATCCAGCTAGCATTTGACGCTTCAAGAATTAAACGGATATTGGTGAATACACTGTGGCATTGCGCTTCAATGTCGTAACTTTTTATTTTGCCTTGCTCGTCAAGTTCAACACCTGGAATATCTTTGCAGCCAGCTTTTCTTGGACCGACACCTGAAAGAAATAATAAGTCGCCGACTTGTCGGGCGTGAGGGTATAAGCCTACGGGTTTTGGCGCTTGTTCTGCGTTGATTACTTTCGGGGTCAAAGACGCTTTAGTTGTTATATCGTTCATAAGGGATCCTTATGTAATTGTTGTTTTATTTTTATAGTGATAAGTGTAGACAAAAATCAATCAAAGACCTTTGTTCTTCACATATTTGCAAGGTATTGCACTGTATTTGAGCACAACAAAATAGAGCTGATTTCGAACTTATCGAAAGCACTCTAAGGTACTCCAAAGAAAGGAGGTTAAATAAGCGTCCATTTGCAGCCTAATACGCTGGCAAATATTGCTCCTGATGATTTAAATTTATGACAAATTTGGTTCATTGATTAGTTTGAGCCTATGAGTATTTTATGCAAACATTCTTGGGTTCAGTGAAAAACCGCATGGCTTCTAAACCTCCTTCTCGGCCTACACCTGAATGATTCATACCACCAAAAGGAGTGCGTAAATCACGTAACAGCCAACAATTTATCCATACTATGCCGGTATTTATTTGCTCGGCAAGCTGATGAGCTCTATTAACGTTTTGCGTCCAGATTGTAGCCGCTAAGCCATATTGGCTTTCGTTGGCAAGTGCGATAGCTTGTTTGTCTGTATCAAATACTTGTAAAGTGATCACCGGGCCAAATATTTCTTGTTGGTTACAGCTAGCACTATTTTTTAAGCCTTCAATAATGGTGGGCTGTAAAAAGTAACCTTGAGTACAGCGACCAGATAATTGCACTTGTTCGCCACCGGCTAAAATAGTGCCGCCTTCTTGTTTGGCTAAGTCTATATATCCAAGTATCTTTGTTAAGTGTTCTTTTGAAACAATCGCGCCCATTTTAGTTTCATTAATCAAAGGATCTTGCGGAACAAGCGCTTTAGCTCTTTCTACTAATGCAGCTTTAAACTTTTCATAAATACCCCGTTGAATATATAAACGTGAGGCACATAAACAGATTTGACCTTGATTTGCGAAACTGGCGCGGAAAACTTCTTCAACGGTATTTTCAAAATCACAGTCATCAAAAATTAATGCCGGATTTTTACCACCTAACTCTAACGATAACTTTTTAAATTTCGGTGCAAGTTGCGTCGCTATTGCAGCACCTGTTGCTGAACCACCCGTAAATGAAATAGCCTTAACTTTAGGATGATTACAAATCGAAGAACCAACACCTGCACCTGTGCCGTGTAATATATTTAAAACGCCTTTAGGCAAGCCCACTTTTTGACAAATAGTGCCAAGCATTGCTGCCGTTTGTGGGGTGATCTCCGAGGGCTTCGCAATCACACAATTTCCTGCAGCAAGTGCTGGCGCTATTTTCCAAGTAAATAAATACAAGGGTAAATTCCACGGGGAAATACAGCCGACTATACCAACAGGTTGGCGTAAGGTGTAATTAATTGCCGTACCGGCAATTGAGTGAGATTCACTGGCGAATTGCGAACAGGCATGGGCAAAAAATTTAAAATTGCTGGCTGCACGAGGAATGTCTACCATTCTAGCTAACGCTAAAGGTTTACCATTGTCAGTTGCCTCAGCAAGTGCCAATGGTTCAAGTTGGTTTTCAATCTCTTGGGCGATAGCCGTTAAGTAGTCAGCACGTTGTTCTATATCTAACGCACGCCATGCAGGAAGTGCACGTTCAGCTGCAATAACAGCCTGTTCAACATCTATACCATCACTGTTTGGCGTTTTTCCATAAACCAAACCTGTGGCAGGCTCGATGTTATCTAAATAGTTATTATTAATGGGCGCTTGATATTCGCCACCTATAAAATTATCAATTATGTTAGCTACTTTCGTCATTGTTTATTCCTCTAACTCGTTTGTTTAAAGGACGTTTATAAACAAGAAGTTCTTCCACCATCAACAGGCAAGTTAATACCTGTGATGTATCCTGCTGCAGGAGAGGCTAAAAATGCCGCCGCCGCAGCAAATTCTTCAGGTTTGGCGAAGCGACGCATCGGAATTATCGCTTTTTCGTTGATAGTAGCTTGTTCAATTGAAATGTTTTGCTTCTTGGCTTTGCCTGAAATAATAGCGTCTAAACGCGCGGTTGCCGTAGCACCAGGTAATACATTGTTAACGGTAATACCAAATTCGCCTAATTCATTTGCTAACGTTTTAGCCCAACTTGCTACAGCACCACGAATAGTATTAGAAACACCTAACCCATTGAGAGGTTGTTTAACTGATGTAGATATAACATTGATGATGCGGCCATATTTATTTTCTTTCATATTCGGAATAAGCGCTTGAACCAAGTGATGATTAGACACTAAATGTAAATTAAAAGCGTTAATAAATTCATCAACCCCCGCCACGTTTGCGGGACCTGGTGCTGGTCCGCCTGTATTGTTGATTAAAATATCATAACCACCTAATGCGTTTACATGCGCATTGATCACTTCTTTGACGTGCTCGGGTTGAGAAAAGTCAGCGACTAATACTTGATGCTGTTGACCTTGTTCAGTATTAAGTTCCGCTTTTACTTCTTCTAGTGCTTTTTGATTACGTGAAAATAGCGTGACACTTGCACCTAAATTAGCAAGTTCTATGGCACAAGCCTTGCCAATACCTTGACTTGAACCACAAACCAACGCGCTTTTACCTTGAAAATTAATATCCATGAGGACTCTTTTTTATTTTAATTATTGTTTTCACTTTCACTTCATACTTTTAAGAGTACTAAATTAATTACAGTGAAAATTTGAGTTAATCAATTTTTATCACATTAAAAAATTTAATGTCAGCAAAAGTTTTATTTTTATTTTTGTGCTTTGTAAACTTTTATACGCACCTTCATTTTGTTTTGACTTTTGTTAGATTAAGCTGATAATGATTTTTTATATCAAGTTAAGTAGCTGTAATCATCGTGAATAAATCATCAAATGGTATATATGTTTCAGGGCAGGGAACACCTGTTATTTTACTTCACAGTTCATTAAGTTCAGCGAGACAATGGCAGCCGTTAGTAAAATTGCTTGAACCTAACTTCTTAGTGATCAATGTTGATATTTTAGGCTACGGAAATGCAGATAAAGTGTCTGACGAGCTAAATTATAATTTTGATGTGGAAATTAAACGTATCGAAAATGTCCTCAATACGATTGCACCAAATCAATCTTTTCATCTAGTGGGACACTCTTGTGGTGGCGCTATTGCATTGAAGTTAGCTGTAGAACAATCAGAAAGCTTATTAAGCCTATCTTTGTATGAACCTGTCGCTTTTCATTTACTTGAACAAGATAGTGAAGCAAGAGCTATTTCAGAGGATTTTTCCCGTAAAGTCGATGTTGACGATACATATAAAGCCGCAGAGATATTTACTGATTTTTGGAACAATGAAGGGTTTTTCCGATCTTTACCCCGCAAAATGCAAGACTCAATGGCGAAAGATATGCCAAAAGTAAAATTAGACTCTAAAGGCTTAATCTCGGAGAGTTATTCATTAGCAGACCTGAGTGTAATTAGTTGCAGAACATTATTGATGACAGGAAATCACAGCCCTAAACTCATCCATTTATTATCAAATGAAATTAAATCAAGTTTACCCAATGTAGAGCAAAAGTGCTTTCCTACCGGCCATATGGGACCCGTAACTCACAGTGATTTGATCCATCCAAGTATTGCAGATTTCATACAAAAAATTTGATGGGAAAACTTATATAGCGGAAAGTTTGCTTATGGATTTGCTATTTCCGTTAGTTATAATTAAAAAAAGACGCCTAAGCGTCTTTTTTTTAATACAGCGTTTTTATATTACTGTAGAAGTTCTTTGTCAGTAAATTCTTCACTAAACAAAGCACTTGATAAATAACGCTCTGCTGAACTTGCTAAAATAACAACAATGTTTTTACCTTCGTTTTCTGGATTTTCAGCTAAACGTTTAGCGGCAACAACAGCAGCACCTGAAGAGATACCCGCAAGAATACCTTCTTCTTTCATAAGGCGGTGACACATTGCCATCGCTTCATCGTTAGTCACTTTCTCAACAGCGTCAATTAAGCTGAGATCTAAGTTACCAGGAATAAAACCAGCACCAATACCTTGAATTTTATGTGGACCTGGTTTTAATTCTTCACCCGCCATTGCTTGGCTGATAACAGGAGAGTCAGTAGGCTCTACCGCAACAGACATGATGTTTTTGCCAGCTGTATTTTTAATGTAACGACTAACACCAGTAATTGTTCCGCCAGTACCAACACCTGCCACGAAAATATCAACCTTGCCGTCAGTATCAGCCCAAATTTCTGGACCTGTGGTTTTTTCATGGATCTCAGGGTTAGCAGGATTACTGAATTGACCGAGTAAAACATACTTTTCTGGATCTGAATCTTTAATTTCTTGCGCTTTAGCGATTGCACCATTCATACCTTTAGCGCCATCTGTTAATTCAAGCTTTGCACCTAAAGCGGCTAATAATTTTCTACGTTCTAAACTCATGGTATTTGGCATGGTTAACGTTATACCGTAACCACGAGCAGCTGCAACAAAAGCAAGTGCTATACCTGTGTTACCACTTGTCGGTTCAACAATTTCTTTACCTGCAGTTAATAAACCTTTTTTCTCAGCATCCCAAATCATATTTGCGCCAATACGACACTTAATACTTGCACTTGGATTTCTTGATTCTATTTTAGCGAAAACATTACCTTTTGTTACTCTGTTAAGTTTTACGAGTGGTGTTTTGCCGATAGCTGTTGAATTATCTTCAAAAATTGTGGTCATCTTAGATCCTTGAGAAAGTTTTAATTATTTTAATATAACAAGATTAGCGTTTTATAGAATAAAAAGAAGTTATATTTTGTTTATTAATATGCAAAAAAGGAATATAGCATCATTTCCAACGTTATTTTTGACAACGATATGACGTAAATAGGAGACGTTTTTTTCTTGGTGAGTTATTAAACCTATGTTTTTAAATGTATTTTTATTTTGGGTTTCTTTGTTTTGCCTGATTATAACGGGTGTTTATTTTCAATATTAAACTTATAAATAAATGGTGATTGGATAATAAATAGCCACTACTCTATTATGATTTAACTGGTCGAACGTCCGATGAGTTAGTTATCAATAATAAAAATATGACGTAAAAAAATTATAATAATAATTGGGGAAAGAAATGAATACAATAAAAAAGGTAGTTGCTATTGCAGTGCTATATTTAACAATTTATTCAACCGCAGCGCATAGCAAAGAATATAAAATAGTACTTATACATGGTTTCCAACCGCAGCAATTAATTGTTGACGGTGATGTTACTGAAAGTGGACAAAATTACTGGCAAGGTTACTGGAATGATCGAAGTGATGCCCGAATTGATTGGCCTTCATATGAGCGAATAGAAGAAAAAATAGCAAGTGACTATATATGGCCAAAGCTAAAATCGTTTTCTGAAAGTAACTTTTGCTCTCCTGGTTGCATATTTGTGACTCACTCTACAGGTGATCTCATTGCGCGGTATATTATAGATAACCAAGAGAATTGGTTAGAAAATGCAGGATTATCACCGCTCAATATTGTTGCCACATTTGACATTGCCGGTGCTGGCGGAGGTAGTGAACTTGCAGATTTAGCCGTAAGTGTTGCCCAAGCTACAGAAACCTGGTCTTTCTTCTTAGAAGCTGCGTTGGAAGCTTGGCTTGGCGGAGATCTTGGAGATGAAATGGGTGTGCTTAACGACTTAAAAGTTAATAACGCTAGACAACTCGCCCCATTCCCTGACGCTAGGATCCCTCGATTACGTTTTGTCGGTGATGCAAGTGAATATTTAGGTGTTACTAGCCCCTTTATTCAAGGTAATGATGACGGTGTTGTTGGTACTCATTCATCGTGTGGAGGAAATCGCCAAGGAAACTATGGCAGTTGTAGTAGTAGCATTGCTTTTAACGGTAAAATTTCCAATCAAAGTAACGCTGTTTCAGGTTTTATGCCATATCACTACCCAATGCTTATGGGCGAATCCTATAGCCATGGTTCATTACTTGAGGAGAAGCAAGAAGGTAAAGTCACAGCAGCGAGTAACCAAAACAATTTGTTGTCGGGAGAAAGTATTCATTTTGAAACGTATACTAAAACAACTGGTTGGTGGCGTTGGAAAAGTAATTACCTATATGTAGAAAACTCAAATGATGACAGTATGTCAATGCTAATTTATGATGCATTGCCTAACTAAATAATAAACACAGGCCTGTTGGTTTTTTGATATTAATTATGAAAATCAACAGTCCTTAAATCGAAAAGTAACTGAGTTATGAAAAAGAATCCATTTTTAATGCGAGTCGTAGTTTTGGGTATTATTGCTATTATGATTTGGCTTTTTTGGCCATCAATACCACATCCTATAACAACAGCAAATGAACACGTGATTAAACCCTCTCAAATAAAAACTATAAACTTACCAGCAAAGATTATTAATCAGAGTATTCCGTTAGCCGTTAAAATAAAAAATATAACTTCTAACGACTCTGCAACTTTAGTTGCTAGAGCGTATGCTGAAGAATTAAACTTTCCACCGTATTCACAACCATTAACAGAGAATGATTTTGACCGTTTGAAACCAAACCATTTTAATCCACAATCTATTCCTGTAGATGATGATGGTAACGAAGTTACAGCGTCATTATCAAAATATCGTTATACCTACCCAGAACCGGTTTTAGCAACGCTTGCAGGAGAAAATATTGATAATGCAGAACTTCAACTTGTTGATATATCGACTGGAAAATTGATTTTAACCCAGATATTTGAAAAGGGAGTAGATAACTGGCACGCACAATTTGAAGGAAAACAAAACTTTCCAATACAGCTGCAAGCAACTGTCAAAGCATTTGTTAATGGTAAAAGCGTGAGTATAGCATTGGCCCTTAAATATGTAGATTCTGTCGCTACATTGGAATATTTTGATTCAGCATTTAATCAGGATGCAGATATGGTATTACAAGCTAATCTAACAATAAGAGAACAAGGTCTTTATAGAATACGGGCAAATTTATTTGATGCTAATCACCAACCCATTGCTCACTTAGTGAGTAAAGGAAAACTTAATAAAGGTGATGGACATGTTGAGCTAAAAGCTCATCAATCCGTATTAAAAGAGAAAAAAGGCCCATTTTATTTATCTACATTTTCTGTCGAATTAATGTCACCAGCTCCTGGAAAACCTACAAAGTATGGGGATAGTGCGATTAAAGAACACGAGATTAAGAGTTTTGCAATTTCTAGCTTAAGTGAAGTGCCTTATCTACCTTCTGAACAAGAGCAACAGCGGTTATCATTACTAAAAAATATGGCTGAAGGAAAATGAATAAACAAAGGAGTTGAATGGATGAAAGGCATTATTGAAGATTAAGGGCCGACTTGGGGTGCTTTATTTTACAGTGCTAACATCTATATGGAACTAAATTGTCAGTGTGGGATAGTTTTGGGTGATAGGTGAGGTATGGCGCAGGAGTACCGACAAGTCTGTTGGGTTTCTTACAAATTTACCTTATCCAAATCGACAAGCTGTTCACGATAAAATCTCATCAACGATAGTTATTGATGTTGCAAAGTTTGAGCAAATGAAAAGACGAAATATTATTAAAAACTGAGCTCAGTAGCCGTACTTTTAAACTCAGTTTTTAATTCCCCTAATTAGCTATTAAGGCATCCATGCGTAGCTAATTTTTGTAAAGAAAGTACGCTCTTCTCGCCTTAAGTCATTTAAGTTGTCATCTCGGTAACTGATATCAGAATAACCTAAGAAAAATACCGTTTGAGGGTTGAGTTTGTAGCTATATATTAATTGTGTTGATAAATCACTATTGGTTTTAGAATAAGCTGAAACGTTGTTATCAAGATTTTGATCAATATCTGAGTAAACAACATTTAGTTTAAGATAGCTGTTTACGTCAAATTGATAAGAGACTCTTAACTCAACCAAATTAGCATCATATACATTACCTTCTTTAGCATCGAGGGTTTCATAGGTATAAGATAAATCAAATTCCAAATGGCTAGTAGGGTTAATGCGAGTGTTTGCATAAAACTCTTGGTAGTCGGCAATACGGTTATTTTGATAATCTATTTTTTCACCAAAAGAAAAATAAAGTTCACCGTATAGATAGGTTGTTGGCTTTATATTGGTGAAGATAGTGACAAGCTTTTCGGTAAACCGGTCGGTATTGCCATCAATAGAATCATCGATGATCACAGAAGTACTATCATGAACCAAATCATTTAATTCATTGTGTCTTAAACCTATTTTATCAGCATAAGTAAACATGATATCAAATGTTGACAGTTTAGGACCGTCAATAGTGAAGCTTGAGGCTAAGCTTTTTTCCAGTAACTCCCCATTTTCATTGTGCTTAATTTGCCATTGACCAGACAGCTTAACTTCTTGCCAAAAACTATCTCCTTCACTATAAAAGAAGCGGTCAACTAAAAGTATTTCATCCTGATAATCAGCTTTTGTCATATAACCTAAATCAGCACGAAAATCTTTACCTATACTTTGATGCACTGCATTTACAGACCAATATTCAGAGTCATGCTCAAAGCTAACTTTGACAGCTTGGTCAGAAAGTTCATCAGTCTGTTCTATTGAGTAATCACTATTTGAGTGAACAACTTGCGCAAGTAAAGCATTTGAATCATTTATTCTATATTTGGTATTTAAGCCCGCAACCGTATTTTCATAGTTATCAGACTTTCTTAGTGTGCTTATTACGCCTAAAGAAAAGTCTTCTGAAAAATCGTAACGGTACTTAAAAGCACCAGAGTGGCTTTCTTCATTTAATGATTTTAAACTTGAACCTGTGTTTCCTGGCAGAATATAATTAGTTTCTTTGTCATGGCTGATAAAAGCACCATAAGTATGGTTGTCATTTGTGCCCGTTAACTTGGCACCATAATCAGGGTCAGCAATGTTTCGTGTATAAACTAAATTGAAATTAGAGGTGAAATAGTCTGAGTTTTCTACAAAGAAAGGTCTAGCTTCTTCATAAAACAGAGAATACGTTTTGTTGACGTTCAATTGACCAGCATCAGACTCTACAGTTGAAAAGTCAGGGTTTACCGTCACGTTTAATAAGGTGTTGGCATTGATACCCCAACGTAAATCAACACCTGCTTCTGTGGTGTTATCACCATCTAAATCATCTTTAGGATCGTAGATATCACGCGTATCATTTTTACTGGCGACGATAGTAGGTGTGATCATCACGTTATTGCCTGTTTTTGCGTGCTTAAAGCCTTTTGCCTCTGGAATTTGACATAACCAGCAATCATTGTCTCGGTCCAGCGGAATATGAGATATACGTAAACGAGAATCCCGAGGATAAAGTCGAATAAATTCAATTGCCCATGTTTTTTCTGAATCAGTATCGGCAAAGTTTAACGTATGATAGGGAACGGCCATCTCTACTTGATAGCCCTTAGGCGTTCTTTTTCCAAACGATTGCCACATGCCGTCCCAAGCTGAATTTACATCCCCCGTAAGCTCGTTTCTTATTCTGTCTATTTGCGCGCCAAATGGGTTAACAAATAACTCATAACTTAAACGCCGATTGTTATAGGTATCTAGTTTAATGCCTACAATGTCGTCTTCTATTCTTGTATCTCGATCGCCTAAATAGGCAATTATTTCTTCTGGATTAGGATCTTGTGCAATAAATGAAATATAGATTGTATCGCCATTTTCGAAAATTTTAGCTGTTGTCTTTACTGGGCTAGGTTTGTTGTTCCAAGGACTGTTAACAATGTCTAGTTCTATTGATAATGCTTGTGACCATTCGTCATCAGTGATGTTGCCATCAATAGCTATTTTTTTATTCGCATAAGGTATGGATAAATGGTCGAGTTTATTAGCTTTTTGATCATTAGATATTTGTTCAGCAAAATTATTTTGGCAAACAAGTAAGAATAAACCAGCTACTAGGGCTTTGTAGCTATTTCTTAACAACATTTTCTCTCCAACGATAATATTTATTATTTTTATTAAAATTATTCGGGGCAAATTGTGTCAAAAAACATCTATTAAAACAATCATTAGTTATTTTATATTAATGAACAGTTAACAAAAAAAAGTCGCCATTTGGCGACTTTACGTTTAATTGGATAAT
>Ga0233426_10001695_pt1 | contig 19552 bp, 17 predicted proteins | sample SI_118_April2016_6_FD_179875 | JGI IMG/M metagenome (GOLD analysis project Ga0233426, IMG submission 179875) | Seawater microbial communities from Saanich Inlet, British Columbia, Canada - SI_118_April2016_10_MG | ecosystem: Environmental > Aquatic > Marine > Inlet | place: Canada: British...
GGTACATGGACTACAACAGATGCTATTAATGCATTAATAGCAGATTTAATTCACAACTATAAGATAAAAGAAAACGATCTTCAAGGAGCACTTCGTCGTGAGAAATTTACGATTAGTGTTGGAGATGAACTTCCAGCTGGAATTAAGCGTTTAGCAAAAGTGTATATCGCTAAAAAACGTAAGCTGAAAGTAGGAGATAAGATGGCAGGACGTCACGGAAATAAAGGTATCGTTGCACGTATTGTACGTCACGAAGAAATGCCTTTCTTGGAAGACGGAACTCCTGTTGATATTGTTCTAAACCCATTAGGAGTCCCTTCTCGTATGAACATTGGTCAGATTTATGAAACAGTTCTTGGATGGGCTGGTCAAAAATTAGATCAAAAATATGCTACACCAATTTTTGATGGAGCAAGTGCAAGTCAAATAGACACACTTACAGACGAAGCAGGAATCCCTAGATATGGTCACACCTATCTTTATGATGGAGGAACAGGGGAGCGTTTTGATCAACCGGCTACAGTAGGTGTTATTTACATGCTGAAATTAGGTCACATGGTTGATGATAAAATGCACTCACGTTCGATTGGACCTTACTCCCTTATTACGCAACAACCTCTTGGAGGAAAAGCGCAATTTGGCGGACAACGTTTTGGAGAGATGGAAGTATGGGCACTAGAAGCATATGGCGCTTCAAGTACACTTCAAGAAATCTTAACCGTTAAGTCGGATGATGTTGTAGGTAGAGCAAAAACATATGAAGCGATTGTAAAGGGAGATACACTTCCGGAACCAGGTTTACCTGAATCGTTTAATGTATTGATGCATGAATTGAAAGGTCTAGGTCTTGATATTCGTTTAGAAGAATAATAAAGAAGTTTACTTCTTTTATAAATATTATAAAATAAATCAGCAGGTAGTTATGGCAAGAAATAACGAAATTGTTACTCAAAAAAAATTCAATAAAATTTCTATTGGATTATCTTCTCCTGAAGTAATTTTAGGAAACTCACGTGGAGAAGTTTTAAAACCTGAAACAATCAATTACCGTACCCACAAACCGGAACGTGATGGTCTTTTCTGTGAGCGAATTTTTGGCCCAGTAAAAGATTTTGAATGTGCTTGTGGTAAATACAAAAGAATCCGATATAAAGGAATTGTTTGTGATCGCTGTGGTGTAGAAGTTACAGAAAAGAAAGTAAGAAGAGACCGTGTTGGTCACATCAACTTAGTGGTGCCAGTTGCTCACATTTGGTACTTCCGTTCTTTACCTAACAAAATTGGTTACTTACTTGGATTACCTTCCAAGAAATTAGACATGATCATTTATTATGAAAGATATGTTGTAATTCAAGCAGGTGATGCTAAAAACGAAGAAGGTGAATCTCTTGAGAAAATGGATTTCCTTTCGGAAGAAGAGTATCTAAATGCACTCGAAAAATTACCGATTGAAAACCAATATCTTGATGATACTGACCCTACCAAATTCATTGCGAAAATGGGAGCTGAGTGTTTGATCGATTTGCTTTCAAGAATTAACTTAGAAGAGCTTTCTTACGAATTACGTCACAAAGCTAATAATGAAACCTCTAAACAGCGTAAAACAGAGGCACTTAAAAGACTTCAAGTTGTTGAAGCTTTCCGTGATGCTAACTTACGTAAAGAAAATCTTCCAGAATGGATGATTATTAAAGCGGTTCCCGTAATTCCACCAGAATTACGTCCTTTAGTTCCTTTAGATGGGGGTCGTTTTGCGACGTCTGATTTAAATGATCTTTACCGTCGTGTAATTATTCGTAACAATCGTTTAAAACGTTTGGTTGAAATTAAAGCACCAGAAGTAATCTTAAGAAATGAGAAGCGAATGCTTCAAGAATCTGTAGATTCATTATTCGATAATACGAGAAAATCTTCTGCTGTAAAAACAGATTCTAACCGTCCGTTAAAATCTCTTTCCGATTCATTAAAAGGAAAGCAAGGTCGTTTCAGACAAAACTTACTAGGAAAACGAGTTGATTATTCAGCACGTTCTGTAATTGTTGTTGGACCTGAATTAAAATTATTTGAATGTGGTCTTCCTAAGGATATGGCTGCAGAATTATACAAGCCGTTTATTACACGTAAATTAATTGAACGTGGAATTGTTAAAACGGTAAAATCTGCAAAGAAAATTATAGACCGAAAAGAGCCTGTAGTTTGGGATATTTTAGAAAGTGTATTGAAAGGACATCCGGTACTATTGAACCGTGCCCCTACATTACACAGACTTGGTATTCAAGCATTTCAGCCTAAATTAATCGAAGGAAAAGCAATTCAATTGCACCCATTGGTTTGTACTGCATTTAACGCCGATTTTGATGGTGACCAAATGGCTGTTCACTTACCTCTAGGACCTGAAGCTATTTTAGAATCACAAATTTTAATGCTTGCTTCTCACAATATTTTGAATCCTGCTAATGGATCACCGGTAACGGTTCCTTCTCAGGATATGGTATTGGGATTATACTACATGACTAAAGCACGAGTTTCTACTCCAGATCATAAAGTGATTGGCGAAGGACTTACTTTTTACTCGGTAGAAGAAGTTCATATTGCATATAACGAAAAGCGTGTTGACCTTAATGCAACCATTAAGATTAGAGCAAAAGATTTCAATGAAGAAGGTGTTTTAGAATACCAAATCATTGACACTACTGTAGGTCGCGTATTGTTCAACGAAGTAGTTCCTGAAAATGCAGGGTTCTTCAATGAAGTCCTTACCAAGAAAAACTTACGTGAAATTATTGGAAAAATCCTTAAAGTAACGAGTGTACCTGTAACCGCTGACTTCTTAGATAAGATCAAAAGTATGGGGTATGGCTTTGCATTTAAGGGAGGACTATCCTTTAGTCTAGGAGATATTATTATTCCACCAGAAAAGCAACCTTTAATTGACGAAGCAAATGCTTTAGTTGATGGTATTAAAGGAAATTATAATATGGGTCTGATTACCAATAACGAACGTTATAATCAGATTATTGATATTTGGACAAACACCAATTCGCGTCTAACCAACCTCGCGATGAAGAGAATTAGTGAAGACCAGCAAGGATTTAACTCTGTATATATGATGTTAGACTCTGGAGCTCGTGGATCTAAAGAACAGATTCGTCAGTTAACAGGAATGCGTGGATTAATGGCGAAGCCTAAAAAATCTACTTCAGGTGGTGGAGAAATTATTGAAAATCCAATTCTTTCAAATTTTAAAGAAGGTCTTTCGATTCTAGAATACTTTATCTCTACTCACGGGGCACGTAAAGGATTAGCGGATACCGCTCTTAAAACTGCAGATGCAGGATACCTAACACGTCGTTTAGTAGATGTTTCTCAAGATGTAATTATCAACGAAGTTGATTGTGGTACATTAAGAGGAATTGATGTTAAGCCGTTGCGTAAAAATGAAGAAATTGTTGAATCTATGTCGGATCGTATTCGAGGTAGAGTTGCTTTATTTGATGTAATCAACCCTTTAGATGGTGAGGTTATTATCGAAGGAGGACAAGAGATTTCTGATTTACTTGCCGACAGTATTGACCATCTTCCAATCGAAACAATTGAGGTTCGATCTCCGCTTACTTGTGAAGCTAAAAAAGGAATTTGTGCATCTTGTTACGGACGTAACCTTGCAACCGGTAAAATGGTTCAAAAAGGGGAAGCTGTAGGTGTAGTTGCTGCGCAGTCTATTGGAGAGCCTGGAACACAGTTAACCCTAAGAACATTCCACGTGGGTGGGGTAGCAGGTGGTAGCTCTCAAGAAAACGAACTTCGTGTTAAATTTAACGGAGTTGCAGAAATTGAAGACCTTAAGACGGTTAAAGGAAAAGATACAGAAGGAAATGAAATCAATATTGTGATTTCAAGGACTTCCGAAATCAAATTGTCTGATAAGAAAACTAAAGTTGTTTTAAGCACAAACAATATACCTTATGGATCAACCTTAATGATCAAAAACGGAAGTACAGTTAAGAAAGACGATCTGATTTGTCAGTGGGATCCTTTCAACGGAGTTATCGTTTCTGAATTTACAGGTAAGATCGTATACGAAAATGTAGAACAAGGTGTTACATATCAAGTAGAGATTGATGAGCAAACTGGTTTCCAAGAAAAAGTTATTTCAGAATCTAGAAACAAAAAAGTAATTCCTACTTTATTGATTCAAGATAAAAAAGGAACTGTATTGCGTTCTTATAACCTGCCTGTTGGAGCTCACATCATGGTTGATGACAATGAGCAAATAGAAGAAGGTAAAATCTTGGTGAAAATTCCAAGAAAATCTGCTCGTTCAGGTGATATTACTGGAGGTTTACCTCGTGTGACTGAACTTTTCGAAGCACGTAACCCTTCTAATCCAGCTGTAGTTTCTGAAATTGACGGTGTTGTTTCTTTTGGTAAAATCAAAAGAGGTAACCGCGAAATTATCGTAGAATCTAAATTTGGTGATATCAGAAAATACCTAGTTAAATTATCTAGTCAGATCTTAGTACAAGAGAATGACTTCGTAAAAGCAGGGATGCCGTTATCAGATGGTTCTATTACTCCAATTGATATTTTGAAAATTAAAGGCCCATCGGCTGTTCAACAATATCTAGTAAACGAAGTACAGGAAGTATATCGATTACAAGGAGTGAAAATTAATGATAAGCATTTTGAAGTAGTAGTACGTCAGATGATGCGTAAAGTTAAAATTAACGATCCAGGAGATACCATTTTCTTAGAAAATCAATTGATTCATAAATATGACTTTATATCCGAGAATGATGATTTATTTGGTAAAAAAGTTGTTGAAGAAGCAGGAGATTCTGAGAACTTAAAAGAGGGACAATTGATTACCTCAAGAGACCTTAGAGATGAGAACTCAATCCTTAAACGCGAAGATAAAGCGCTAGTTGTTGCTCGTGATGCACGTTCTGCAACTGCAACTACTGAGCTTCAGGGAATTACCAGAGCATCTCTTCAAACCAAGTCATTCATCTCAGCTGCCTCTTTCCAAGAGACAACTAAAGTATTGAACGAAGCCGCTGTAAACGGTAAAGTAGATACGCTTGAAGGATTGAAAGAAAATGTAATTGTAGGTCACAAAATACCTGCAGGAACTGGTCTTAGAGAGTATAACGACGTGATTGTAGGTTCTAAAGAAGAATATACAAGCTTGTTGATTAATAAAGAAGAAGCAGAAACGGAAGTAGAAGCATAAGTTATGAGTGATTCAAAGAAAGAAGAACAGAAAATCAATATTGAATTAGATGAGGCTACGGCAGAGGGAACCTATTCCAACCTAGCCATCATCAATCATTCGGTATCTGAGTTCATCGTTGATTTTATTTCAATGATGCCTGGAGCTCCTAAGGCCAAGGTTAAATCTAGAATCATTTTAACTCCGCAACACGCTAAAAGATTACAAAAAGCGCTGAGTGAAAACATTCAACGATTTGAAAATGCAAACGGAGAAATTCAATTTCAAGAACAACCTCCGATTCCATTAAATTTTGGCCCTACCGGCGAAGCATAATAAACAATCCTCAACAGCAATGTTGGGGATTTTTTTTGATTCCTACTGATCTGATATTTTGTTTTCCTGATGAATTTTAAATTTATTACTTTAGTAAAAAACAAAAACGATGTCAGACTCTTCTTTTAAAAACTTCAAGGAATTTTATCCTTTTTACCTCTCTGAACATAAAAATAAAACCAGTCGTATGCTCCATTTTATTGGTACATTTTTGGTTTTCGGTTTGCTTATTTTTTTTGCGGTAGCTCAGAAAGAAGCTCAATTTTGGATTGCTCTTCCACTCACAGGTTATGGTTTTGCTTGGATCGGACATGCTTTTTTCGAAAAAAACAAACCAGCAACTTTTAAACATCCACTATGGAGTCTACGAGGCGATTTCACCCTTTTCTTCGATATTCTTATAGGTAGGCGTGGTTTCGATGCTACTAAAGATTAGACTATATCTTCCAAAGTTTGCGATGACTGTACAATCCTTTTTGTAAAAAATAAATAAAAAGAATTAATCGAATGGCTAAGGAGTATAGTCAATTTTTTAAAACTCTGAAGTTAAATGAAATTTAATAGAAGGATATTTCTGTTGTGTCATTTGCAATGAAAAACTAGAATCTGCCAAAAAAACTAACTGCCCTTGCTTGTCTGTTGCTAAAAATTTTTGTTTCACACGTTTGAAGTCGGTGAACTCTTGGTTCTTTTCGTCTTCTGGCTCCACCCAACACGCTTTGAAGACATTCAAATTCTCATAGGAACAAATTGCACCGTATTCATGTTCTAATCGGTATTGAATAACTTCAAACTGAAGTGCTCCAACGGTACCGATGATTTTACGGTTGTTAATAGACATGGTAAATAACTGCGCTACCCCTTCGTCCATTAACTGATCAATTCCTTTGTTCAGTTGTTTTGACTTCATAGGATCGGCATTGTTGATGTACCTAAAATGTTCTGGTGAAAAACTCGGAATTCCTTTAAAATGTATTTGTTCCCCAGAAGTCAATGAATCTCCGATTTTGAAATTCCCAGTATCGTGAAGTCCAACAATATCACCTGGATAGGAGATGTCTACAATTTCTTTACGCTCTGCAAAAAACGCATTGGGACTAGAAAATTTAACTTTCTTATTATTTCGAACGTGTAGGTAGGATGTGTTTCTTTCAAAAGTCCCAGAAACTATTTTAATAAATGCTAAGCGATCTCGGTGATTTGGATCCATATTCGCATGTATTTTAAACACAAAGCCACTAAAAGCTTTCTCGTCAGGTTTTATTAAGCGTTCCTCTGCTTGTTTTTCTAATGGAGCGGGAGCAATGTCAATAAAGCAGTCTAACAATTCTTGTACACCAAAGTTGTTTAAAGCTGAACCAAAAAACACGGGGTGTAAGGCACCATCTAAATATTCTTCTTGAGAAAAGGGAGGGTAAACTCCAGCAACCAATTCTAATTCTTCTTTTAAAGTTTCTAATGACTTTGTTCCAATTAAACGCTCCAATTCTGGGTCTTTGAGGTTGTCGAAAGAAACTGTATTCCCTTTAGATGTTTTGGTATCTTCTAGAAAGAGTTTTGCATTTTTAATCCAGATGTTATAAATGCCTTTGAAATCGTAACCCATTCCAATAGGATGGGATAAGGGAGTAACGCGTAATCCTAATTTGGTTTCTATTTCATCAAGCAGGTCAAAAGAATCTTTCCCTTCACGATCCAGTTTGTTTATGAATACAATGATTGGAATGCTCCTCATGCGGCAAACTTCAACTAATTTTTCGGTTTGCTCTTCAACCCCTTTTGCAACATCAATAACTACAATTACACTATCCACCGCGGTAAGCGTTCTGAATGTATCTTCAGCAAAATCCTTATGTCCAGGGGTGTCTAGGATGTTTATTTTTTTGTTTTTATAAATAAAAGCAAGAACGGATGTAGCAACAGAAATACCACGTTGACGTTCAATTTCCATGAAATCACTGGTAGCGCCTTTTTTTATTTTGTTTGATTTTACTGCACCAGCCTCTTGAATAGCACCTCCAAAAAGAAGTAGTTTTTCTGTTAAGGTTGTTTTTCCAGCATCTGGATGTGAAATAATTCCAAAGGTTCTCCTTCTTGCAATTTCTTCTAAAAACATGAATTAAATTTTGACCAAAAATACAAATATATATAGGAAGTGTGTTTCATTTCAAAGTAGGTTTTTGATAAAATAATTTTGTAATTTTAACCTGATGGAAGAAGAGAAAGTTATACTGGTTAACTCGAATGACGAACCAATTGGTTTGATGCCAAAAATGGAAGCTCACGAAGAGGCAGTTCTTCATAGAGCCTTTTCTGTTTTTGTTGTAAACAGCAAAAATGAATTGATGCTTCAGCAACGTGCTCTTCAGAAATATCATTCCTCAGGTCTATGGACCAACACTTGTTGCAGTCATCAACGCGAGGGGGAGGGTAATATTGAAGCAGGCCTTAGAAGGCTTGAAGAAGAAATGGGTTTCAAAACACCTTTAGAATATCTATTCAATTTCATCTATAAAGCTCCATTTGATAACGGATTAACAGAGCATGAATTAGATCATGTAATGCTGGGTCGATATGAAGGAATACCAACCATAAATCCAGATGAAGTAGCTTCGTGGAAATGGATGGATATTGAGCAAATAAACATCGATTTAAAAGAAAACTCAGCATCGTATACTGTTTGGTTTGCAATAATATTCGATCGTTTTTATAATCATTTAAAATTAAATTCATGAGGGTAACTGTAAGTAGAAAAGCACATTTCAATGCGGCACACCGTTTGTATCGTAAGGACTGGACCGATAAAAAAAACGACTCTGTCTTTGGGAAATGTTCTAACCCTAATTTTCATGGACATAACTACGAACTAATTGTTAGTGTAACTGGACCCATTGATCCGGATACGGGTTATGTAATGGACATGAAGATTCTGAAAGATTACATTAAATCTGAAGTAGAAGATGCTTTTGATCATAAAAACTTGAATTTAGAAGTTCCAGAATTTTTTGACACCATTCCAACAGCAGAAAATATAGTTGTAGTGATTTACAACAAATTAAAAAAAATCCTTAGTGTTGATCAAAGTATGGAGGTTGTTCTTTACGAAACCACTCGAAACTTTGTCACTTATTCCGAAAAATTATGAGTCTAAAAGTAGGGGACGGTATTCCAAAATTCGAATTGTTAAACCAACACGGGGAGCTTTTTGATAGTGAAACCGTTATTGGTAAAAAGCCAGCCATAGTTTATTTTTATCCCAAAGATCAAACTCCAGGCTGTACTGCCGAGGCTTGTAGCTTTAGGGATCACTACGAAGAGTTTTTGGAATTGGGAGCAGAAGTTATAGGGATCAGTTCAGATGGAGTTAAAAGTCACCAGAAATTTGCAAAAAGGCATCACCTTCCTTTTATTTTGTTAGCCGATTCAGACAAGAAAGTTCAGCGTTTATTTAAGTTACCTAAAATTTTATTTGGTTTATACACCAAGCGAATCACTTTTGTAATCGATAAGGAAGGAAAAGTTTCTTACGTTCACAGCAGTCTTATGCCCGATACCCACATAAAGAAAGCGCTACAACAGTTAAAGTAAGCCGAAAATAACAAACGAATAGTTTTGATAATTTCATTTCCATTTGCGGCTCTTAAAACAAATTTAATTTCAATACCTTTACCAAAAATAAAAAAGCATTATGGCTAGTAAAAAACAACTTAAGAAAGATATCAATAACAGCGTTGGTGCTCTAATAGAAGAAATCTATGTGTGGGAGTTAATGAACCCAAAAGGTGATTTCAAGAAAAGTGAAAAATTAATTGATGAAGCAATTAATTTATTTGATGAATTGATTATAAAAATTCATGATTTTCAAGAAGGAACATCAGCAAAGAAACACTTCAATTCAATTGTAGATGAATTGAATAAAACTTCAGCTTCTATTTCCGCAAAAATTGATAAGCTTAAATAAAAAAGTTATTCCTTTTTATCTTCCTTAAGGGAGGAAAGAAATTTATTAAACTCAACCCCATAGGTTGAGTTTTTTACGTTTTCAGACATTTTACTGTACAATGTATCCAAGAGTTTTGGATTTACATTACTGATTTCGTATAATCCAATATATGCCGCTATTTCTTTATCTGCATTGTTGGTAGCATAGTTTAGAGCAAACAGATAACGTCTTTTCAATAAATTCTTAGAATCCTTATCAAACTTAGCCTCTCTGACATCTAAACTCAAGGAATCTTCTTCAAGATAATTTTTAACAAGATCCAAACTTTTAGCATTAAAACGTCTAAGCATTGCTTGATAATCTTCCCATAAAACATGATTTTCAGAGCCTGAAATTTGTGCACTGCTTTCAAATGTTTTTAATAAAGAATTGATTGTGATGTCTCCTTTTTCTCCAAAGAACGTAATGCGATCATTTAAGGTGTCTCCATCTTCTTTGTCAAGGTATAGATAATATATTTGAGGGTAATCTATATCGTCACCAAGGCTGAAAGGTTTGTCTTTTTGAACTATAAAAGAGTCTATTGATACCAGTGTAGTATCTAAAAATTTCTGAAGATATAAAGTACCTTTCCTAAGGCCGTCTATTGTTCCAGTAATATTCATTGCCTTTTTACTTGGAGTCCCACAAGAAATCAGTAAACTTAAAAGTATTAGTGAAAAAACAGTTTTCATAAAACAGGATGTTATTTATTAAACCAGTAGGTTAATTTGAAAGTTAAACTTCGTACTTTAGGTGCAAAAGTAGCAAAAGCATCTGTGATAAAGTAATTATCATTATAAACTAGATAAAAATCGGACAAAGGACTAAACCTCCATTGCAGTCTTGAGTTAATACCAAAGACATCAGATTGAGAACTGTATTGGAAAAAAGTACCCCAGAATAATTTTTTATTAAACGTTATATCAACCTTAGGCCCTACTAATATTAGGCTTACAGGGTCATAAGTTGCAAGTTTTATTTTGTCGTAGTTAAAGCGCATACTAGCAGTAAAATAGGGCTGAATACGATAATTCATTTGTGTGGAAAAAGAGAGCTTAGTTCCGTTATAAAAACTTCCATAAGTACTTCTCAAATTATACGTAAATACATTGCTTGGATCCGATCGGAATGACAGGTCAACATCATCATAGCTATAACCAGTATCTGCCTTCAATAGATTATCATCGAGACTTCGTGTTGGGTCAAAAGAGTTTAACAGATAAGTGTATCGGTTGCTGTATCGCAATTGAATTCTCGATTGGTTTGTAAAAGAAAATTCAGCACTAGACCAAAGTTCGCGATCCGTTGTTAAATTATCATCTTTTGGTCTCCCTATGTAATAGAATGTTTGAGATAGGTTAATGGATCGAAGTGATTTTGAGTCAAGCCAAATTCGATAGGTATATCGCATGTAGTTTTTTAAGATTCCAGTTCTTCTAATAAACCCAAGGTCAGACTGATAATTATCTCCTATTCGAATACCCCCATATGAAAAAGAATGAGATCTTGCGTTATAGTCAATGCTTAAGCCAGAGGCGTAGGTATCGTTTTTTTGATCTGGACTAAAGGAGTTATGAAGAAATGCCCTACCGGTCCATTTGTTACTCTTGGAGGCTAAATTAAAATCAACTCCTACCACACGATTAAAACTATCTTGTGCATGTTCAAAATCGGGATCTCCTGTAGTTTGCCTGTTTACAAATATGAAATTTAGATTTGAACGATCCAATACTTTTTGTTGTAAGGTAAATACGGTATTGTTATTTGAAGCAATTTGATTTGCTTGGTCTTGATCGGTCTGCATGTTTAAAAACCCAAGGCGAAGGTTGTTGTTTACTTTTCCACTTAGTCGAACCCCTGCTATAATTTTATTTTCAAAAGTTGCTCCGGTTGTGTCTTTTGCAACACCAATTCTTCTTGAGAAAAAAGGTTGTGCTTCTCTACGATCTCCAAAGTTCACAAACAAATCACTATTTTGAATAAAGAATTGTCTTTTTTCTGGGAGGGTAACTTCAAATCGGGTCAAGTTAATTACTTGGTCATCTACTTCTACTTGAGAGAAATCAGGGTTGATTGTCAAATCTAAGTTCATCCCGCTTCCAATAGATAGTTTTGCATCACCCCCGTAGTTGAATATGCTTTTACTTGTATCAGCTTCGAAGTCTTTCTGAACAGAACCCCCAATGTAAGGAATGAGTGCGACTGTTTTACTGGATTTAGTTAAAGGCTTTTCGAAATTTAGAATTCCAGCATACGCTAAACCAGCGATGGTTTGGTTTTGGGGTATGTTTGCCCAAGTGTACCATTGTTTGGTGTCGGTATCATGACGGTAAATATTAACCCTCCACTGCGTAGCACCTTCTGGATATTGTATTGATTTCAATGGAATTTTAATCTCAGAAACTGTAAAGCCCTCTTGTTGAGTAGCTTCTGTTTCCCATTTAACATCCCAACTTTTATTAAAGTCTTTTTCGTAGCTATTACCCCCGTTAGAAATAAGAGACTCTCTTTTTACTCCTAGTGGATTTGTGCCAAACATAAATCCGTTTGTACCATCCATAAAAGTGTCTAAAATAAGAGTTACATTATCGATCCCTGCCCCGGAATAATCTCGTCTAAGTGAAGGGACAATATAATCTGGGGTTTTGGAATAGGATTTTATTAAAACATATAGGTTCACATCATCAACTAAGAACTTTGCAACTGTTCGTTGTTCAGCCTTTAATTTGTCCGACGGAAACCATTGCCAAAAGTCATCAATCTTATCGGCTTTTTCCCATACATCTTCATTTCCATAACCATCAATCACGATTTCTTGTGTTGAAAATTTCACCTCAGCTTGCATGGAATCTTGTCCATAGTTTAGCTGGGAAAATAAAAACGGCATTAATATAAAAACAAACCTTTTATTCAATTCAATTTTTTTTAATTTTTTCGATTACGAAAATAAGTAATGATTTCTGAATTAAACTCTTAAAACCTGAATAAATCTCAATTAAAACCTTATTTGATATAAAACTATATAATATTATGAAAAATTTAATATACTTTATTGCTTTTGCATTTGTTATTTCGTGTAGTAGTGACGATGACGCTGCTCCAGAATTAGCCCTAACGGACCTAACCGCAAGAGGTTCAGTTGCTGAGCAAACAGTTGCCCAAGCTAAGAAAACCATTTATGGAAAATGGGACATTGCCAATTCCGGTAGACCATATTCTTCTGCTAAATCGAATGCCTGTGCATTTGATTTTATAGAATTCACAGACTATGCTTACGTTATGGCTTTAATTGTCGACGGTTATAGCGTTGTTGCTTTTGGAACTTATGACATGAACGAGGATGCTTCGGGTAATGTTTCGAGTGTTGATTTAAATTTCAATTTAGGAACATTAGAAGTTACAATAGCTACTTTAACTAATATAGTTGTTGTTGCCAATGGTGATAATCTTTCTGCAACTTTTAGTGTTGAATTGAACATTCCTGATGAAGCTGATTTTGATGCCTGCAATGCGCTAGAGGGCGATTATTTTGCTGCTAAAGATGATCCAATGGAAGGAAGTGAATCTGCTACTGCAGATACAAATCATGCTAAAATCATAAAATCATGGACACTTGTTTCTTCTGTTTATGACGGAGAAAACCAAACCTCTATGATATTATTTTTCTAAAAGTCAAATTAATTCGCGGGCGTATTTGGCGCTTTGTTTTGGCAATTTGATGTTGCCAATGGGTTTGCATGGCTCCTCCCATAATTAATAAACTTCCATGTTCGAGCTTAATTTTTAGCCGCTGGGATTTATCATGCTTATGTTTGAGATGAAAAAATCGTTCTTCCCCTAAGCTAACAGAAGCGATTATAGGATTTATTCCTAGTTCTTTTTCATCATCAGAATGCCATCCGTTACTGTCTTTTCCGTCACGATATTGGTTTAATAACACGGAAGTAAACTCATTCTTCTCAACACTTTTAATCTCAGTTAGCAAAGAAATTAGTTCATGACTCATGGGCTCTGGATTCATTTGAATTCCAGAATAGCGATAGGGTTCCTTATTTATACTATGAAGAGAAGTAAGTCTTGGTTGCGGGTAGGTTTTTCCGAAAACAGTAATGGGATCTTGCCTCCAAGGAATTTCATCAAGTAGTTTTATAAAAATCATATCAGCTTCCCTTTTTGACCAGAAACAAGGGTAGTAGCGTAACGCTGCATCTGGTAGTTTTGGTAGCCAAGGGGTATTGTTGTCTGAAAAAAGTTCAATCATTTTCAAAAATACGAGTTATTTTAATGATTTCCTTTCTGTTAAAAAAATACTGTACCAAAAAGTCTATCAAATGACTTGAACTGATTTAGAATACATAAGAAGGGATTTATTATATTTAAAAAAACTTAAATCACCATGAAAGTACGTACAGGTTTTATTTATTTATCCATTTTAACTCTATTTCTTACTGCAGCTAGTTATTTCTATTGGAAACCTGGATTATGGAGTTTAATAATTACTGGCCCTATTATTTTTATTGGGTTTTATGATTTAACACAAAGGAGACAAACCATTCTTAGAAACTTTCCTGTTTTGGGGCATTTTCGATATTTATTAGAATCGATACGTCCAGAGATTATGCAGTATTTTGTGGAAACAGATACCCAAGGACGACCAATTAACCGAATGTTTAGAAGTTTAATATATCAACGTGCCAAGGATGTTACCGATACAGTTCCTTTTGGAACCCAAATGGATGTATATCGTTCAGGTTATGAATGGATGGATCATTCTATGTATGCAATTGATGAATCTCAAGTAAATAACAAACCAAGAATATCCGTAGGAGGGAAAGGCTGTTCTCAGCCTTATTCAGCTAGTCTATTAAACGTTTCTGCAATGAGCTATGGTTCTTTGAGTAAAAACGCTGTATTGGCCTTAAATAAAGGCGCTAAAATGGGAGATTTTGCACAAAACACGGGAGAGGGGTCGATCAGTCCTTTTCATTTGGAGCCAGAAGGCGATTTGATCTGGCAAATAGGAACAGGTTATTTCGGATGTCGAACCAAAGCGGGTAATTTTTGTCCCGATACTTTTGCTGAAAAAGCAAGCTTAGATTCTGTAAAAATGATAGAAATAAAAATTTCTCAAGGAGCAAAGCCAGGTCATGGAGGAATTTTACCAGCCGCCAAAAACACCCCAGAAATTGCCGCTATTCGAGATGTTGAACCTCATACCGATGTACATTCTCCGCCCAGTCATTCTGCTTTTTCAAACCCAGCGGAATTAATTGACTTTATTTCTTTATTACGTGAACGCGCTAACGGTAAACCCATTGGTATAAAACTGTGTGTTGGTAAAAAACAAGAATTTATAGACATCTGTAAAACCATGCTCAAAACAGGTATTACTCCAGACTTTATAACGGTCGATGGAGGTGAAGGAGGAACAGGAGCTGCACCGGTCGAATTTTCAAATTCTCTTGGAATGCCACTCCGCGATGGACTTGCTTTTGTTCACGATACGCTGGTTGGTTTCGGTCTTAAGGATGAAATAAAATTAATAGCATCGGGTAAAATATTTACAGGATTTCATATTGCTCGCGCCTTGGCTTTAGGAGCCGATATGGTTAGCTGTGCTCGTGCTATGATGATGGCAATTGGTTGTATTCAAGCCTTAGAGTGTAATACGAATTCTTGTCCGGTTGGAGTTGCTACTCAGGACAAAACTCTGATGAGCGGATTGGATGTGAATGATAAGTCTGTTCGAGTTGCAAATTTTCACAGAAAAACCCTCAAAAGTTTTACGGAATTAATAGCTGCTGCAGGAGTTAACTCTCCCGAAAAGTTAGAACGAAAGCACATTAATCGCCGCATTGGAATGAACCTCATTAAAAAATATGACGAGATTTTCCCTTATACAGAAAAGAATGCTTTGTTGTAAAAGCATGTGAGGTAGTTTTAAATGGTTTCTAGCAAACAGAACCCTATTTTACGTCTGGTTATGAAACCCAATTGCTCATAAAGCTTTATTGCGTTTAGATTCCGCTGGTCTACGTGGAGTATTGGTATTTTGTTATCTACAAAGATTTTGTCAGTAGTCCTTTTCAAGAGTTGTTTTGCATAGCCTCTGTTTCTAAAATCGGGATGCGTAACCACTGCACTTACTTCGCAATAAGAATTCATTTGTATGCGTTCTCCAGAGGCAGCAATTAAATTCCCGTCGGCATAAATTCCAAAGTAAGTTCCCATCTCCGCTGTTTTTTTTCGTATAAATCCAGGCTGCACAAGGTTGACTAAATCGAAAAGTTCTTTTTTCTGAAATTCAAATTTTAGTTCTACAATTGATTCTTTGATTTCTACTTCAAGTGGCTTGTAACTAATCATCTGATGTCCATTCAGCTGGATTATTACTTTTGTGTTCTTACTTATTTTTGGTGGTCCGCCAACCATATAAAAACTAGTAGTAAGCTTACTATATTGATCTATTGCCAAAGGTTCATTAGATACTGCTCCAACTCCGCCAAAAGGACTGTATTCTGGTTTATAAAACTTACAACCATTAAATTCAACTGCATATTCCTTATGGGTCTCGCTTAGTGCGTACCATATGGGATTGTCTAATTTAAATTCTTCCTTAATCATCAGCTTTGGGGTATAATGAATGTTGCTAAGTTAAAAGAGTTTTAAAAAAAAGGCTGTCTTTTAAAAACAGCCTTTAGAATAAAGTTTATTTAATTAAGTCAACACTTCGGACAATGAACTGGGTGAGTTCTTCCCCTTTTAGAAGGTTTTGAGATAATCGAGCCAAATCTAATGTCTGTTGAATTAGCCGTTCTCTCTTCTTTTCGGTTTTTGTGTTTAAAATTTGACTAACAAGCGGGTGGTTGGTGTTAACTACCAGGGTGTGCATTTCTGGGAAATTCCCAAACATACTACCTGCACCTCCAGTTTGCTGCATCTCTTTCATTCTTCGCATAAACTCAGGCTGAGTTAATACGAAAGGAAGTTGAGAGCTGCTAAGAGCTTCTAATTGAATGGTGTATTTTTCTTTTGGAACTACCGCTTCGATCAAAGGAGTTAGTGTTTCTTTTTCTTGATCAGATAATTTAGAAACTGTTACTTCATCTTTTTTGATGAGGTTTTCAATTGCATCACCATCTACCCTGGCAAAAGAAAGTTTATCGTTGGCACCTTCTAGTTTTTGAATCAAGTGAGGGACAATAGGAGAATCTAAGAGCAATACTTGATATCCTTTTTCTTTTGCAGCTTCAATATAGGAGTGTTGCTCGTCTTGATTTGAAGCATAAAGAATAACGAGTTTATCGTCTTTATCTGTTTGTAAATCTTTGACAGCTTCTTTAAGTTCATCGAAAGTAAAGTAATTTCCGTCTACTGTTGGGTAAAGAGCAAATTTGTCAGACTTTTCAAAGAACTTATCTTCAGAAAGCATTCCATATTCTATAACAACTTTAATATCATTCCACTTTTGCTCAAAAGCAGCTCTATCTTTCTTGAAAAGACTGGCTAGTTTATCAGCAACTTTTCGAGTAATGTAATTGCTTATTTTTTTGACAGCACCATCTGCTTGAAGGTAACTTCTAGAAACGTTAAGAGGAATGTCTGGAGAATCAATTACTCCACGTAACATGGTTAAAAATTCCGGCACAATTCCTTCTACATTATCCGTTACAAATACTTGGTTTTGGTACAGTTGAATTCGGTCTTTCTGAATACTGAGGTCGTTACTCAGCTTTGGAAAGTATAAAATCCCGGTTAAGTTAAACGGGTAGTCTACATTTAAGTGGATATTAAACAAGGGTTCTTCAAACTGCATTGGGTACAATTCACGATAAAATGAATTGTAATCGTCTTCTTTTAAATCTGCAGGAAGTTGTGTCCATGCAGGATTTGGATTATTGACAATATTGTCAACGTTTACTTTTTCAGCTTCTGTACCTTCGACAGCTCCTTCTGGAATAGGAAGACTTTCTTCTTTTGTTCCGAACTTAATTGCAACAGGCATGAACTTATTGTACTTGGTAAGTAATTCTGTTATTTTAGAATTTTCTAAAAATTCAACAGAATCTTCAGCGATGTGAAGAATGATTTCAGTTCCACGTTCTGTTTTGTCATGGGGGACTAAAGTGAATTCTGGTGAACCGTCACAACTCCAATGAGCAGCAGGTTCGTCTTTAAATGATTTAGTAATCAATTCTACTTTCTCGGCAACCATAAAGGCAGAATAGAATCCTAAACCAAAATGTCCGATTATACCACTATCTGCAGCGCTGTCTTTGTATTGTTCCAAAAATTCTTCGGCACCAGAAAAGGCAACTTGATTGATGTATTTTTCAACTTCTTCCGAAGTCATTCCAATTCCTTGGTCAATGATATGAAGCGTTTTGTTCTCCTTATCTAACTTAATTTCAATTATCGGATCTCCAACTTCTCCGGTCGGCTCTCCTAAATTGCTTAAATGCTTTAGTTTAAGAGTTGCATCGGTTGCATTGGATATTAATTCACGTAAGAATATTTCGTGATCACTGTATAAAAATTTCTTGATGAGTGGGAATATATTCTCAACAGAAACATTGATTTTACCTTTTGACATAATTATAATTTTAAAAACTACTGTTCAAAAAAAATACCACAATGCTTACGCTGACAAATTGACATTTTATTTTGTTTAATTTTTAATCAAAAAAGATAAACATATTGTATTTTTGCTGTAAATATTTGATATTATGGTTGCAACGAAAACTTCAAAATCCCCTGACATCCTATCCATATACATGGATAGCGTATTGGAACATGAAAAATTCCCACTCTCGGTTTACAAGTTTTGTAAGACGAATGAAATTGACGAGCAAGATTTTTATAAATCCTACGCATCTTTAGACACCATTAAACACCATGTTTGGCAGGTTTTTTTCGAAAACACAATGGGTTTGTTACATAAAAACAAGCACTATGATTCTATGGACAGAAAGGATCGTTTACTTACGTTCTATTTTACTTTTTTTGAAGTCCTTTTATTAAACCGTAGTTATGTTTTATTTGCCCTTGAGGGGAATGAAAGCCGAATGACTTCAATTGGGCAGTTAAAAAAATTAAGAATTAGTTTTAAAAGTTTCGCTTCTGAATTGATAGAAGAAGGTAACGACAACAAAACGTTAAGCCTTGCTAAGCATCCCGTTGGATTGTTTTCTGAAGCATCTTGGGCTCAGTTACTTTTTGTTCTTAAATTTTGGTTAGATGATACCTCTCCAAATTTTGAAAAAACGGATGCCGCAATAGAAAAATCAATTAATGTCGCTTTTGATGTTTTTGATAATACGCAATTGGACGCAATATTTGATTTAGGTAAGTTTTTATGGAAAGAAAAATTCATTTAATTAATTGAAAACATTAGATTATATCCCAACAGGGAAACTGGAGCGTGCTGGAAAATTAGTTTCAACTGGTGTTAAAATCGGAGGAAACTATCTAAAGTATATTGGCGAAAAAATCACTAATCCTGATGAAGCCAAAGAAAACTTTGATCAAAACAACGCCGAAGATATATACGACGGACTCAAGAGTCTGAAAGGAAGCGCACTTAAGGTTGCTCAAATGTTGAGTATGGAAAAGAACATACTTCCTGGTGCATATGTAGACAAATTTAGCTTGGCTCAATTTTCTGTCCCTCCTTTATCAGGTCCATTAGTTCGAAAAACTTTCAATCAGTACCTTGGAAGTTATCCCGAAGAAATTTTTGATAATTTCACCTTCGAATCTATTAATGCGGCAAGTATAGGTCAGGTTCATAAAGCAACAAAAGGTGAATTGAAACTTGCTGTTAAAATTCAATATCCTGGAGTTGCAAACAGTATCAGTTCAGATTTAGCCTTAGTAAAGCCAGTAGCAACTCGCTTATTTAACCTTAAAGGAAAAGATTCAGAAAAATATTTTAAAGAAGTTGAAAGCAAACTTCTCGAAGAAACAGATTATACACTAGAACTAAAACAAAGTAGGGAGATAACAGAAGCTAGATAACT
>Ga0233426_10001696_pt1 | contig 19541 bp, 16 predicted proteins | sample SI_118_April2016_6_FD_179875 | JGI IMG/M metagenome (GOLD analysis project Ga0233426, IMG submission 179875) | Seawater microbial communities from Saanich Inlet, British Columbia, Canada - SI_118_April2016_10_MG | ecosystem: Environmental > Aquatic > Marine > Inlet | place: Canada: British...
CTAGTAGAGAAATCTTGGCTAAAAACGGTTGAATTTTCAACGGTTAATACGGTGCTAATACTTGTCGTTATCTCATCTCCGGAGGGATGTTTTATGACAGAAAAATTAGAAATAGTTAATTCAGCATTTTTGTTGTTTAGAGTAACCTTAAAGATGATTTCATCACTACTGTTTTTAGTTTGTTCAAATTTTTCTAAAACATCGTTCCATATCCATGTTCCGGCTTGTTCGTTGAAATCAGCCTGTAGTCCTTCAGCAGACTCAGTTACAGCCGCTAATTGCGCTTTAGAGAAATTTTGTAAGTCAACTTTTTTGAAATTAAGAACATTTCTAATATTTCGACCAACGATTTTTTTTCCTGATTTAGATGCAGGTTCGTTAGCGATCATGAATTTGGCAAATTCTTCGACCTGGGCTAATGCAGGATCGTTTTCTAAATTTTCGATTTCAGCAAGCATTGCTATACTGTTGTTTTCTAATGCTTGTTTTCCAGCTTCGGTTGGATAAGTGGCGTTTGTGCTAATGTCTGTGTCTTCTGTTGTACAAGAAAATAATAGGAGTACACATGAAATAATCGGGGCGAATTTTTTCATTTTTAAGTTTGTAAGGTGTTGATTTTTAAAATTTTGGCAAAAGTAGTGCTTTTTTTTAAAAAACTAAAATTTATTGTTTTTTTGTGTTTCAATTAAAAATACAGGTTTAGAAAAATACCGATTGACATAATTTCTTAATTCATCTTGTGTAACAAGTGGATATAAATGGGGGTATGTTTTCAGTGAAAAAATAGAATCAATAGGCCAAAGAGCATAGCATAAGTTTGATAGAGATTATTTCGTGGGCCTTTATTGAGGAACGATTCCTCTAAACAGCAAGGATTATCTCATCTGAAAGCACGCAACAAGTAAAACAAAAAGAGGACAATTGATTTGGATTTAATCTAAGAGTTGCTTTTAAAGATATACACAACCTAACCAAATTACGCATCGAAAAACATAGAAACCTATTAAAAAACACAAACTGATAAAAATCATGTTTAGGTTTGCGAATAACCATACATTTGTGTTTGTCTTTACAAATTCGAAAGAACCTAAAAATTGTGAATCATGAGTAAGTTACTTAGATTAATTATTCCACCTAAAGAATGGCGTACGCCAGTTATTATTTTGTTGGGTGCAATATTTGGTCTTACGTTGTATGCCATGATTGAATCTAAAGCGATTTCATATCTTTCTGATGATCCTAAGACATGTGTGAACTGTCATGTAATGACACCGCAATACACTACTTGGTTAAATAGTTCGCATAGAGAGTGGGCTACTTGTAATGACTGTCATGTTCCTCAAGATAATATTTTCAATAAATATTTATTTAAGGCGAAAGATGGAATGTACCACGGTTATGTTTTTACGACACGTGGCGAACCTGAGGTGATTAGGATGAAGAAAGCAGGGGTAAAAGTAGTTCATAATAATTGTGTTCGTTGCCATCAAGATCAGGTGGTAGATGCCAAATTAGCAAGTACTGTGGATAATCATAAAGAAAACATGACAAATAGAAAATGTTGGGAATGTCATAAAGAAGTACCCCACGGAAAAATACACAGTTTATCTTCTGTAAAATATTACGGGAAAGTGCCTCAGGAGCATCAAGAAACAATTCCAGGGTGGTTAAAAAAATACATAAAAGATTTAGATACAAAACCAAAAGAATAATTATGAGCACAAAAAGAGAACCTTGGAAAAATTGGGTGTTGTTTTTAGCATCGATGGTACTTGTTTTTTTACTAGGACTTCTAGTTTCAACAATTACAGAAAGAAAAACGGAAGCCAAATATGCCTATACTCCTGTAAATAAAATAAACCCAGGGGAGCCTAGAAATGAAGTTTGGGGTGAGAATTTTCCTAGAGAATTTGAATCTTATTACAGAACTTCAGATGCTACATTTAAATCAAAGCATAACGGAAATGCTCATATTGATATGTTAGAGGTAGACCCACGCTTGGTGGTTCTTTGGGCTGGATATGGTTTTTCTAAAGATTACAATCAAGGTCGTGGTCACTATTATGCTTTAGAAGATATAAGAAATTCTTTGAGAACAGGTGGTCCGAAAGGAAAAGACGACGGACCCATGCCTTCAACATGTTGGACTTGTAAATCACCAGATGTTCCAAGAATTATGAATGAACAAGGGGTTGAAGAGTTTTATAAAGGAAAATGGGGGAGATTAGGTACTGAAATTGTAAACCCTATTGGTTGTGCAGATTGTCATGATTCAGAAACGATGAATCTTAAAGTAACAAGACCTGCCTTAATTGAGGCTTTCGAAAGACAAGGAAAAGATATTAAGAAAGCAACACATAATGAAATGCGTTCTTTAGTATGTGCACAATGTCACGTTGAATACTACTTTAATAAAAATTTACCAGGAAAAGAAGGTACTCCATATTTGGTATTCCCCTGGGATGACGGACAAACAGTTGAGGATATGGAAGTTTATTATGACAGAGTTGGACATGTGGATTGGGTACACAAATTAAGTAGGGCACCGATGTTAAAAGCACAACATCCAGGATATGAGGTTTACAAAATGGGTATCCATGGTCAAAGAGGGGTTTCTTGTGCAGATTGTCATATGCCTTATAAAACTGAGGGAGGACAGAAGTTTACAGATCACCATATTCAGTCGCCATTAAACAATGTAGCTAATTCTTGTCAAGTTTGTCACCGTGAGGAAAAAGATGTTTTGACGAAGAATGTTTACGACAATCAAGACAGAATTCTTGAAAATAGAGATCAGTTAGAGAGGTTGTTAGTGCGTGCGCATGTTGAGGCTAAAAAATGTTGGGATTTAGGAGCCACAGAAGCTCAGATGAAAGATATATTACACGGAATTAGATTGGGACAATGGAGATGGGATTATGCTGCAGCATCTCATGGAGGTTCTTTCCATGCTCCTGTTGAATTAGGAAGAGTAATTGGTAAAGGAATTGATATTACGCAAGAAACGCGTATCAAATTAGGGAAGCTGCTGATGAAATTAGGGTATGATGGCGAAGTGCCTTATCCACCAATTCAAACAAAAGCTGCTGCTCAGAAATATATAGGATTGCCTATGGAAAAATTAGAGCAAGAAAAAGCAGAATTTAGAAAGAGTGTTTTACCTAAATGGGATGAAGAAGCTAAGCAAAGAGAAGCTAAATATTAGTATATTGGCTTTGCTTAGATCTTGTTTATGACACAACAATCTTTAAAGAAAAAAAGAAGAGACTTTTGGGAGCACCCTTGGAGCTATATGGAATCATTTTTCATAGGCACAGGGTTGCTCCTAACTGGTTTTATGATGGAAATTTTCTTTCCGTCAAAGGAAGAGTTTTTAATAACATACCCTTATAATGTCCTTTTTTTAGGAGGTTATATTGTTCTTCTTTTCTCAGTATATTATAAGTTTTCCGACATTCAGCTAATTCGTTGGTTAACTAAGGTTCCTGCTTCTATTTCTTCTATAGTGCTGCTTACCTTTATGGTGATGGTTATGGGAGTGGTTCCACAGATTCCATCGGAAAATGTAACGATTAGTACTTTAGGATTAAACCATATTACTACGCATTGGGCTTTCCTTTTGATTTTATTGCAGTTTTTGACTTGTTTGGGCTTGGTAACTGTGAAAAGAGTTATGCAGTTTTCTTGGTCAAATTTTGGTTTTGTTATGAGTCATTTAGGACTGTTTATTGCTATTGTAGCGGGGGTGCTTGGGAGTGGAGATTTAGAACGTTTGTCTTTAAACGTTTATGAAGGAAAACCAAGTATTATGGCTTATAACGACGCTGAAGAAGAGGTGGAGTTACCTTTCGCTATTTATTTGAATGATTTTATTATTAAAGAATACAATCCGAAATTGGCCCTGGTTGATAACAAAACAGGAAGTATTGCGCATAATAATGGTAAGAATTTATATTTAGTAGAAAAAGGTGAAACTTACTATTTTCAACAGTATGAAGTACATATTGACGATTTTTTAGAAAATGCTGGAAAACACGGTATCAATTACTTTTTTGTAAATGAGGTAGGGTCTCCGCCAGCAGCTAAGGTTACTGTTACGAATACAGAAGATAAAAGTATTGTAAAAGGCTGGATTAGTAGTGGAAGTTTTAGATATCCCTACCAATCCTTAAAAATTAGTGATGATTTTTCAATTGTGATGACGATTCCAGAACCTAAGGAGTTTAGTTCTGATATAGATATTTTAACAAAGGACGGAGAGCGTATCAATACAACGCTGCTCGTGAATGAAGCGCATTATTACAAAGGTTGGGATATTTACCAGTTGAGTTACGATGAGAAAATGGGTAAATGGTCTGACTTGAGTGTCGTAGAGTTGGTAAGAGATCCATGGTTACCTGTTATTTATACTGGAATATTTATGATGATCATAGGAGCTATGAATATGTTCTGGCTGGGGAATAAAATAAATAAAGAAGATTGATATGACTTGGATAGATTTTCCTTTATATAGTGGAATTATTGGTTGTATTTGGTTGATAGGACTGGTATTTCTGTTTCTTGCTTATACAAAACAGACTTACGTTAAAGTAGCCTTGCCAATATTGTTTTTAGGTTGGGCTGTTCTTTTATTGTTTGTTGCAAAATTATGGATTGAACTGGACAGACCTCCAATGAGAACCTTAGGAGAAACCAGGCTTTGGTACGCTACATTTTTACCTTTTGTTGGTTTTGTTACTTATTTTAGATGGAAATACAAATGGTTTTTGGTTTATAGCGTACTATTATCATCCGTTTTTTTAATAATTAACTATTTGAACCCTGAAACCTATTCCAAAACTTTAATGCCGGCTTTACAGAGTCCATGGTTTGTACCTCATGTTTTGGTGTATTTATTTTCCTATGCTGTGTTGGCTGCGTCGAGTATCGTAGCTATGAAAGGGATTTATGATTATTCAAAAGGAATTTTATCTGAGGAGACTTTGAAGTTAGCAGATAACTTAGTTTATATTGGTTTTGCCTTTTTAACTTTAGGTTTGCTTTTTGGTGCGATGTGGGCCAAAGAAGCTTGGGGGCATTATTGGACATGGGACCCTAAAGAGATTTGGGCTTTTTTAACTTGGATGGGCTATCTTACCTACATCCATTATCGCTACTTTCATAGTCATAAAACAAAACAGTCTTTGACTATATTGGCCATGGCGTTTGTTGTGTTGTTGGTATGTTGGTTTGGTGTGAATTATTTACCTGTGGCTCAAACGAGTGTTCATACTTATACCCAACAATAAAAAAACCTCTTTAAATTTAATTTAAAGAGGTTGAGAATTGTATTTTGGTATTATTTAGTATCCTAGTTTGGCTCTAGTTCTTTTTAAAACCTCTGTAGCTACTTTTTTAGCTTTTTCTGCTCCAATGGCAAGTGCTTTGTCTATCTCTTCAAGATTGTTGATATAATGGTTGTAACGTTCTCTTTCAACCGAATATTTTTCAACTAGTAATTCGTAATATGCTTGTTTCGCATGTCCGTATCCATAATTTCCGCCCTTGTAGTTTGCTCTCATTGCAGCGATTTGCTCCTCAGTGGCGATTAATTTGTAAAGGGCAAAAAGGTTGCAGGTATCTGGATCTTTGGGGTCTTCCATCGCAGTACTGTCCGTTTGGATTTTCATAACCTGTTTTCGAAGTTTTTTATCGTTTTGAAATATATCAATAATATTTCCTTGCGACTTGCTCATTTTACCTCCGTTAGTTCCTGGAACGTACATCGTTCCTTCTTGAATTTTAGCATCAGGTAAAATAAAAGTGTCTCCCATTTGATGATTGAATCTACCTGCAACGTCTCTTGTCATTTCAAGGTGCTGTAATTGGTCTTTTCCTACAGGAACAATTTCTGCATCGTATAACAATATATCTGCTGCCATCAACATTGGATAGTCAAATAATCCCGCATTTACATCTTCTAACCTATCTGCTTTGTCTTTAAATGAATGTGCCAAGGTCAATCTTTGGTATGGATAAAAACAATTTAAATACCAAGTCAATTCAGTTGTTTCAGGAATATCACTTTGTCTATAAAAAACAGTTTTATTTACATCAAGTCCAAACGCAAGCCACGCCGCAGCAGTACTGTATGTATTATCTTTTAATGTTTTTCCGTCTTTTATTTGTGTGAGGGAATGCATGTCAGCAATAAATAAAAATGACTCGTTTGCGGGGTCATTTGCCATTTCAATTGCTGGGATAATCGCCCCAAGTAAATTTCCTAAATGTGGTGTTCCTGTACTTTGAACGCCTGTTAATATTCTTGACATTTCATTTGTTTTGAAAAGCAAAAATAAGGAAAGCTGAATGAAATTATTTCGGATCTTGATTTAAAAATTAGAAAGTTTTGTTAAGATGTTAAACGCCACAGATTTTGAATTTAATTATGGTAAATTTGAGGCATGATTGAACTTTTTAAAAATGTACTCCGATTGCTATGGAGACTTTGGTTTTACATACTTTTTGCAGGAATGGTGTTTTTGTTCGCTCCTGTATTGCTGTTGGTTACGTCTAGAGAAGAATGGTATCCTGTGTTTTTTAAATTGGCTCGGTTTTGGGCGAAAACCACCCTTTTTTTTACAGGTTTTAGGGTTCGAAAATGTGAATTAGAGAAAACAGAGAAGAATGGGAGTTATGTGTTTATAGCCAATCATACAGCTATTGTTGATGTGCTTTTGATGTTGGCAATTGTCAAAAACCCATTTGTTTTTGTTGGAAAAAAAGAGCTCTCTAATATACCAGTATTTGGTTTTTTCTATCGGAAAACCTGTATTTTGGTAGATCGAAACAACTTAAAAAGTAAGCAAAAAGTCTTCAAGGAAGCCCAACGAAAAATTGATTTAGGGTTAAGCATTTGTATCTTTCCGGAGGGCTTGGTTCCTGATGACGAATCCCTTGTGTTGTCTGAGTTTAAGAAAGGCGCCTTTAAATTAGCAATAGAACATGGATTGCCAATCGTGCCAATGAGTTTTTACGATTGTAAAAAAAGGTTTTCTTATACCTTTTTTAGTGGTGCTCCAGGAGTTTTAAGGGTAAAAACACATCCATTTATAAGGACTTCAAAAATGTCTTTAGCAGATGTTTCGAGTTTAAAACAGACTTGTTTTGATCTAATTGAAAAAGATTTAATACGTGGTGCTGAAGCTAGTTAGTCTCAAAAAATTTTCGTAACTTAAGGAGTAATAAAATTCGTTTTACTTATGGAGTATAAAGTAACATATTACCCTGATTTTGAAGAAAAAATAAATATTCTTTCTCATGGTTTAGGTGCTGTTTTAAGTGTCGTTGCTTTGCCCTTCTTGATTAATAAGGCATCTAAAACTGAAGATAATACCGTAGTGCTGAGTATTGCTATTTATGGTGTAAGTATGGTGGTTTTGTATTTGGCTTCTACTTTGTACCATAGTGCCATTGATAAAAAGTTTAGATATTATTTAAATATATTTGACCATTCTGCTATTTATGTGCTAATCGCGGGAACGTACGCTCCCGTGGCCCTAATTGTACTTCAAGGCTCTTTAGGATGGTTGGTTTTTGGCTTGTCGTGGGGCTTTGCATTTCTAGGAATTTTATTCAAAATATTCTTTATTGGTCGATTTCGAGTGGCTTCTATTGTTATGTACGTGGCGATGGGATGGATGCTTGTTTTTGCTTTCAAGCCGTTGTTGCAAAACTTTTCAGTGATAGGTTTAAAGATGTTTGCGCTTGGAGGAGTTTCATATTCAATCGGTGCATTATTCTATGGATTAAAAAAAGTTCCTTATAATCATGCTATTTTTCATCTCTTTGTTTTGATAGGGAGTCTTTTTCATTTTATTGCCATTTATTCACATGTGCTTTGATCTTCGTTCTGTTTTTTTTTTAAGTTATTTTGAAATATTACGTATTTTCGTAAAAAAAATTGAAAAAAATGATAAAGATATTGGTCATAGATGATGAGCCTGATGCTTTGGAGGTTTTAGAATGGAAGCTTAAAAAATACTGTGACGACGTTTCTGTTGTGACTTGTTCTAGTCCAAAAAAAGCATTAAAAATGATGTCGTCTATAAACCCACATATTGTCTTTTTAGACATACAAATGCCTGAGATGGATGGTTTTAGTTTTTTAAGAGAAGTGTCCATAAGAAGTTTCGAAGTGATATTTACCACTGCTTTTGAAGAGTTTGCCTTAAAAGCAATAAAAGAGAATGCACTTTCGTATCTGCTAAAACCAGTGGATCGATACGAATTGATAGATGCAGTGGAAAAAGCAAGAAAAAACCTTTATCGAGACAACTTGGCTTTAAAGATGGATGCCTTGCTTTATTCGATGAAGCCTTCGGTGCAAAAGATTAATATATCTGCAGATGGAAAAATATATTTTTTGGAGCCTCATGAGGTTGTAATGTTGCAGTCCGATAAAAGCTACACCACAATTTACCTAGTATCAAAACAGAAAATAGTCGTTTCTAAAACACTTAAAGAAGTAGAAAAAAAGTTTCATGCGAATTCTTTTTACAGGGTTCATAATTCATATTTAATAAACCTAGAGCATGTGAAAGAATATATGAAGCGAGATGGAGGTGAGTTGAAATTAACGAACAATTTGACTGCAAATGTAAGTAGGACTAAAAAGGTTGAGCTGATAGAAAAACTTCAACTAAATGTCTAGTGATTTTACTAATGAGGTTTTAGCATGGATAAGAGGCGCTGTGTTGCTTTTGTTTATTCTAAACATAGGTTTGTATATTCAGAATAAAAAACGATTATTCTTGAATTACAGTCTTTATTTGTTGTTTGTCTTTTTGTTCATGCTCAAGCCAGTCGCATCGGATTCTTTAAAAGAGTTTTATGATATTTTTGAATACTCTTTTTTATTTTTGGCCTTTGTTTTTTATGTTGACTTTGAAAGAGTTTTGTTTGAAACTAGGGGTCTTGTCCCAACGTGGGATCGTTACCTGAGAGTTAAAAAGTTTTCATTTCTTTTATTGTCGGTTGTAATTCCTTTTATTTATTTTTTTCTAGGCTTAGATGTCTTGATGTTGTGCTTTTTTGTGTTTTTAAATCTACTGAATTTTTTTGTCGTAAAAACCTATTTCGTTTTTTCAAAAATAAAAGATCGTGAGGTTATATTTTTTATTTTAGGTGATGGATTTTTTTTATTGTTGTCTAATGTTGGACTTTACCTGAAATTAGTTGACGGATATGGTTTGGTTTTTTTAAGTTTTGATCCTAAGATTTTTATTTATTTCGGTGCGATTATCGAGACTTTAATTTTTACAAACTTAATGAGGAATATCTTCAAATTAAATTTGAGTAAAAAATCAAACTTAAAATTACAATTTGCGCTAAAGCAGCAAGAAATTGCCGAATTTAAAATGATAGCATTACAGAGTCAAATGAATCCTCATTTTCTTTTTAATTCTCTAAACTCAATTAATAATTTTGTTTTAAAAAATAAAAAAGAAGAAGCATCTGATTACATCACCGCATTTTCTAAACTCGTTAGAAAGATATTAAAGAATTCAGAGAGTTTAGAGATTTCCTTATTGGAGGAGATTCAGGTCTTGGAAATGTATATACGTTTAGAAAAAACAAGATTAATAGGCGGATTTATATTTGATAAAAGTATTGATAAAAGATTGAAATTAGAGAGGGTTATGGTACCTCCTTTGTTTTTACAGCCCTATATTGAAAATTCTATTTGGCATGGTCTCTCTGGTAAAGAAGGGAACAAGAGAATTAAATTTGATGTGACTAAAATAGAGGATAAAGTTCATATATCCATTGAGGATAACGGTTTGGGAATTAATGATGAGATGATTCAAAAGAATAGAAGGTCTTCCAAGAGAAAGTTTTTTGGCTCACATGCATCTGAGAAGAGAATCAAACTAATGTACGGTATCGATAATGTGAATATTGACATAAAAAGTATCAATAATATCAAAGAATCCGGAACTCAAGTGACTATAATTTTTCCGATAAGGAAAAAATAATGTTACCAAGAAAAGGTTTACTGACTTAAAACAGGAATTGTTTTTGTTAGATAAACAAGTTTTTTTAATGAAAATGCTTTGCTGTGTTAAAATTATAAACTAATTTAGATAGTGAATATAGATCTTAGGGGTAGGATTTATTTACTGCTTAGGTTGGTGTTAATTTGTCAACCTAAGTTTTTTTTCCAAGAACTAAAAGGTTTTTTGCTTAGGCATGAATTGTAATATTTAATATCACCTGTAACCTCTTCTCCTAGCCATTCTGGTTTGTGGAATACATCGCTTTCAGAATTTAACTCTATTTCAGCGACTATTAATCCTTTGTTTTGCCCCAAGAAAACATCTATTTCTAAGATAAATTGTTTGTTTTTAACATAGTGCCTGTTTTTTTCAATAGGAATATCTTCACACAGTAATAATAGTCTTTCTGCATCAGTTATTGAAATCTCTTTTTCCCATTCAAACCTGCTCATTCCATTCTTGTTAGTGATTCCTTTTATTGTTAGGAATCCTTTATTATTCTCTATTCGAATTCGTACAGTTCTATGTTTATTGGTGTTTAGAAATCCTTGTTTTATATAGCTTTTTTTAAAGCTTTGTTTTATAAAAGTTACATCATTAACTAAGAATTTTCTTTCAATTTCAATCGGCATATATTTTTGCTTTAAGACTATTTGCTAAATATAGAAATTTTCATTTTGATAATGTTATCTTTGACAGGTGTTGTAAAAAAGTAAAATAATTTCTTTATTTTAAAAATTAAATTTTCTTAAAACATGAAATGTCTTTTTAGATTGTTGGTGTTTCTTTTCGTAGTCTTAGCGCATGGTCAAAAGGATTATTCCTCAAGTTGGAAGGACTATTTTCCTTACAATTACATCGTGGATTTTACCAAAAATTCGAATTCTCTCTATGCAATCACCGAAAATGCAGCATTTATTTACAATCAAGAATCTAAAGAGGTTCGAAAAGTATCGTCTGTAGATGGTCTGTCTGGAGAAAATACATCAGCAATTTATTTTGACGCTGATTCTCAGTCTTTAGTAATAGGGTATGAAACAGGACTTATTGAAATAGTTGACGAAAATGGCAGAATAAGAAAAATCATTGATATTACGGTATCAGAAATCGCCACAAAAAAATCAATTAATCAAATCATAGCTTACCAAGGGCAATTGATTATAGCATTGGATTTTGGAATTGTCAGTTACAGTCTAGAGAAGTTTGAATTTGGAGATACTTATTTTATTGGTGCAAATTCCACCGCTGTTAAGGTAAACGATATTTTGATATTTGATGAGAAAATTTATGCTATTACGGACGATGGAATATACATCGCTCAACTTTCTGATAACTTAAATAATTCTAATAATTGGATCAAACATTTTACTGGAGAGTTCTCAAATATAGTCTTGTTCGATGACAATGTTTGCGTTTCTCGAGGAACGAGTCTTTTTCAAATTGTTGATGACATTAGCCTTGATCAGAAGGTGGTGTTGTCTTCTAATATAATTGATATTTCTACTTTTGGAGATCACGTGGCAGTTCTTTCCTCTAAACAAGCTTTTGTTTATGACACACAGTTTAGTTTAATTACAAATACAGTTTCTAGTTCATACACGCTTACCTCTGTGTTATTGGATGAACAACGAGTATTTATAGGGTCACAAAAAAATGGGGTCTTAAACATGAATCCTTACATCTTAGATGGGGTCATGGAGATTCACCCTGATGGGCCGGCTTCAAGTGATCTTTTTTCAATTACAGTCAAAGAAGATAATATTTGGTGTGTTTATGGTGGGATTGCTCCTTATTATGCCCCCCTTGGAAGAGGTAAGAGTTTGAGTCATTTTAACGGGAAGGATTGGGTTGATATTAAATTCGGGGATCCAAAGGGTGTCGATTTAGCGAAAGACTTGTTGCATGTAACCGTTGATCCAAATAATTTTAATAAAGTTTATGTTAGTTCTTGGGCTCAAAAATCTGGAGAAGTTGATAGTACGGATGGAGGTGGAGTCTTGATTCTAGAGAATGATCAGTTTTCCTATTTTTGGAATGCTTTCAATACCAACCTTGGAGACAATAGTGGTTTGTCTAATATAACATTTCCAAATTCATCATATACAAGTACCAGGGCTTATGGTTCTTCATTTGATGATTTTGATAATTTTTGGATCGCAAATTCACTGGTGAGAGACGGTACAGGTCCTTTAAAAAAGCGTTCATTTGATGGCGTATGGACGGATCATCCCTTAATAGGGTCTAATGGCGACACTTCTTTTAATGTGTTGGAAGCGGATACCTATGGTAATATTTGGATAGGGTCCAAGAGTGATGGTATGTTTGTTTACAATGAGCATGAAGGAAATGGAAAAGGTACAAGTGCAAATTTTAGAGGTGAGGAGAAGGGGATTCCAAATGACAACGTTAGAGCCCTAGCAGTTGGATCAGAGGGTAATGTATGGATTGGTACCCAGTCAGGAGTTGTTTTGTTTTCTGATGTGACTAATGTATTCTCAAACAATGTAAACTATCCTGAAGCAGTTATTATAGATGATGAAACGGGCGCTTCAAGATTATTAGATGGTATTTTGATAAATGATATTAAAATTGATGGGGCTGGAAATGTTTGGTTTGCAACAGCCTCAGGTGGCGTTCTTCAGACTGATTCCACTGGGAGAAATACGCTACAAGGATTCAATAAGGATAATTCTCCTTTGCCTTCAAATAATGTTATTTCTTTGGGTATAGATAATGTTTCAGGTGTAGTATACTTTGGAACAGAAAAAGGAATCGTTTCTTTTAAGGCTGGGGTTGTTTCTTATGGGGAAGAATTATCAGAAATATATGCCTATCCAAACCCGGCGCTAGAATCCCATGACTTAATTTCTATTGTGGGGAAAGATGCTAATTTGCCTAGAGGGACAAACATAAAGATATTAGATGTTGCTGGGAATTTAGTTTTTGAGTCTAATGCAACATTACTTCAATCAGCTTTTGGCGGAAAGTTCGTTTGGAATAAAAGAAATTTATCGGGTTCTAAGGTGGCTTCAGGTGTTTATATAGTGTTGATGTTTAATGCTGATGGACAGCAAACAGCATCTACAAAAATAGCGATTATCAATTAATGCAAATTCAAACCAAAGCAATTGTCCTTTCTTCTCTAAAGTATGGCGATTCTAGTTTAATAGTTCACTGTTATACCCAAAAATTTGGAGCGAAAAGCTATTTATTGAGAGGAATTCTAAGGTCTAAAAAAGGGAAACTAAAGGCAGCATATTTCCAGCCTCTAATGCAATTAGACCTGGTCGGAAGTCATTCAAATAAAGGAAAATTAGGAGCCATTAAAGATGTTGCTGTGACCTATGCGTATACGGATTTATATTCTTGTTATATCAAGCAGTCAATTGTTTTTTTTTTAGCTGAGATGTTATTCAATTCTGTGAAAGAAGAAGAACAAAATGAAGCTCTTTATTCCTACCTTGAAACGTCTTTTAAATGGTTAGACCTCCATAGTAATGTTTCTAATTTTCATCTAATTTTTTTAATAAATCTGACAAGGTTTCTTGGGTTTTATCCGCGTATATCTAAATTTAATCAAGGTAATTTTAATCTCGCAGAAGGTGGATTTACAGAAAAGCATTTTGTTGGCCCAAGCTTAAGTGGAGGAGATTTATTATTGTTTAAAAGTATCTTGGGCATAAAATTTGATGTAGCTCATAAGGTGTCTCTAAATGCAAAATCAAGACAAGTAGTGCTGGAAATATTAATACAGTATTATGAATTGCACTTGGACAGCTTTAGAAAGCCGAAATCAATAGAGATATTGAAAAACTTATATAGTTAATGAGTAGAGTAATTCTAGTATTCATCTTTTTCTTTAAATCTCTTCAGATTTATTCTCAAGAGTTTACGATAGTTGGAAGCGATTCAAATTTTCCGATAAAAGGGGTTTCCGTCTCTAACAAGAACAAATCCGTCGAATTGTATTCAGATGAGAATGGAGTTGTTGATATGAGTGCTTTCTCCACGAGTGAAGCAGTATTTTTGTACCATTACCTTTTTTCGAGTAAAATTGTTTTTTTAAAAAACCTTAAGCATAAGGATGTAATTTTTTTGGACGAGCTTACTGAAGCTTTGGACGAAGTGGTTGTTTCAGTCACGAGAGGTAAAGAAAAGAAAAATAGAATAGCAGAACAGATAGAGGTCATTAGTTCTAGTGAAATAAAAAATATTGGACCACAATCTTCTGCCGACCTTTTGGCAAAAACACCTAGTATAAAAGTTCAAAAATCTCAGTTTGGAGGTGGAAGTCCTGTTTTACGTGGAATGGAAGCGAATAGAGTTTTACTTGTTGTTGATGGGGTTAGAATGAACAATGCGATATATAGAAAAGGACATTTACAGAATGGAATCACTATCGCTCCATCTGTATTAGATAGAGTTGAGGTGTTGTTTGGACCTTCTTCAGTTGTTTATGGCTCAGATGCACTGGGTGGTGTAATTCATTATTATACAAAGACATTAAGAGTCTCCGATTTGAATGAGGTTAATTCTTCTTTTTTCTCAAGATATAGCTCTGTTAATAATGAATTCACCACAAACGTAGGAACAGAGTTGAGTTTTCAGAAATGGGCATCCTACACAAATATTTCTTATAGTAAATTTGGGGATCTAAATATGGGGAAGGTCAGAAGGCATGGCTATAAAGATTGGGGTAAAGTTTTTAAATACTCTGATAATTCTGAACGGATAGCCAATCCAAATAGTATTCTTAATGAGGAGCCAAACCTTCAAAAAAATACAGGTTTTTCACAATTTGATGTTTTACAGAAAATACATGTATCGCTTTCTAATGAAGTCGCATGTATCGTTAATTTACAGTATTCCGAGTCTTCCGATATTCCTCGGTTCGATAGGTTGACGGAATTCACCAAATCAGGAGAATTGAAGTTTTCAGAATGGTTGTATGGCCCTCAGAAAAGAGCGATGGTTTCAAGTCAATTGCAACTTAATGATATAAATAGTTGGGTAGACAAAGGGACGATTACATTTGCATTTCAAGATATAAAAGAATCAAGAATTCAAAGAAAATTTTCAGAAAACGATAAAAGATTATACAGAGAGGAAAATGTAGCGGCTTTTAGTTTAAACGGTGATTTTTCTGTCGGGTTAACAGCTGTAAAAAACAGGAAGCTGTCTTATGGTTTTGAACTGGTGTATAACCAAGTAGATAGTAACTCGTGGGGAGAGCAACTAATTATTGATGCAAACAAAAATCAAATAACCGGTGTGTCAGGTTTGTTTAACGTCCAATCTCGTTATCCAGATGGAGGTTCAAACATGTATACACAAGCAGTATATACGGAATACAGACAAGATTTAGATCGCAAAAATACGCTAAATACCGGATTAAGATTTACCAATACGAAACTACATGCAAAATGGATAGATCAGACATTTATTGTCTTACCGGATTCAGATATTTTTCTCCAAAACTCAGCACTTACTGTAACGATAGGTCATGTGTATAAACCATCAGGAAACACAAAATTGAGTGCTGTACTTTCTTCAGGTTTTAGATCACCAAATGTAGACGATGTTGGGAAAGTTCGTGAAAAACAGGGCAATGTAACCGTTCCGAACATTTCTTTGAAACCCGAATTTGCTTATAATTCAGAGCTTGGGATGTTACAGTATTTCAATAATAAATTGTTTAGTTTGGGTTTTACCATGTATTACACATTGCTGAACAACTATATTTTGAGAGCTCCTTATGATCTCAAGACGCAAAAAGAAGGGGATTCTGAAATAGAATATGATGGAGAAATGGCAAAAGTGTTTGCTAATGTAAATAGAGATAATGCTTATATAACGGGTGGTTCTTTCTATTTTAAGGGACAGCTAAGAAAAAATTGGTTTGTGAGAGGTGGCGTTACGTACACAAAAGGAAAAACGTATGACACTAGCGAAAATATGTCTTCTATTCCACCTTTGTTTGGAAATATTGGATTAACCTATAAAATCAAAAAAATTGATTTCGATTTAGAGTATCAATTTAATAACGCAAAAGACCCAAGTACGTATAATTTAAATGAAGGAATTGATAATTTGGAGCAAACACCAAGTGTCGTTTCAGGGTCGAATGTTATCAGTTATGCGGGAACTCCAAGATGGGATATTATAAACTTCTATGTGGTTTATGACGTTTCTGAAAGTTTGGAACTTCAGTTTCAAACAACCAATATATTTGATCTACACTATAAAGAATTTGCTTCCGGAATTAGTGCACCGGGAAGAAACATCTCTACATCCGTTCGTTATTTGTTTTAAGATTAAGTATCTAGTGTCTTTTTTGAGAGAAAATAATATCACTTCGAATCATTCCAACTATTATTTCTATTTTTGCCGTGATGAAATTTACTTACGGAAAAGAAGAAAAGTTAAAAAGTAAAAAAGCAATTGAACAATTGTTTGTGGAAGGGGAGTCAGTATCTGCGTATCCTTTGCGAATGGTGTTTCTAAAAAAAGATCATGACGGAAATTTTCCTATTAAAACGGGAATATCCGTAGCCAAAAAAAAAGTAAATAAGGCCGTTGATAGAAACAGGTTAAAAAGAGTTTTTAGAGAAGTGTATAGATTGATGAAGTATGAGTTCTCGGAAGGTGTTGACGGTCAGTATATTGCAATGTTTCTCTATTTGGATACTAAAGAATGGACCCAAGAGGCTTTAAAAAGCAAGATGCTAAAATTAGCATCTAAGTTTCGAAGTAAAATAGAAGAAGGTAATTAGATTAAAATAAGACAAGTAGAATGTTTAAAAGAGGATTTGATATTGTTTTTTCAGTTGTCGTTATTTGTACGATTTTGATTTGGTTGACACCTTTAGTTGCGTTTATAATATTTGCTTCTACTGGGGAAAGGCCTTTTTACAGACAAGAACGCGTCGGAAAAAATGGACGCTTGTTTCAAATTTATAAATTTAGAAGCATGAAAGGAGTTCCTCCTGTGAACGATCCTTTATTGTCTGATGAGGAAAGTTTTAGGATTACACATTTCGGTAAATTCATTAGGAAGTTTAGAATTGATGAATTTCCTCAGTTTTTTAATGTTTTGTTTGGTCAAATGAGTGTTGTTGGACCAAGACCCGAAAGACAGTACTTTTTGGATAATATTATAAAACACATTCCTAGGTATAGAGAGCTTCAAAAATTAAGACCCGGAATCTCTTCGCTAGGACAAATTAGATATGGCTATGCCGACAGTTTGGATCAGATGAAATTAAGAGCGAGATATGATTTAGTTTATCTAGATAACGTATCTTTGCTGACTGATATTAAAATTATTCTTTACACGATAATTGTCGTGGTAAAAGGAAAAGGAAAATAAACAAGTACACCATGAATATTCTTATTTTAGGCTCTGGAGGAAGAGAGCACGCTTTTGCATTAAAACTTTCACAAAGTGAAAAATTATCAAACCTTTTTGTTGCTCCTGGAAATGCAGGTACTGCAAATTGTGCAACGAATATTGATATAGATCCCGTTGATTTTGCTGCTATAAAAGCTGCTGTATTGGAGCATAATGTGGATATGGTAATTGTTGGACCTGAAGCGCCTTTGGTGGCTGGTGTACACGATTTTTTCTTGCAAGATACTGACTTGAAGTCTATTCCGGTGATTGGTCCTAAAAAGGATGGTGCTGAATTGGAAGGTAGTAAAGAGTTTTCTAAGAGGTTTATGAAGCGTCACGCTGTACCTACGGCGGCATATGAAGCTTTCAAAAAAGAAACCTTGGATCAAGGAAAAGCCTTTTTGGAAACATTAAAAGCACCTTATGTTTTGAAGGCAGACGGTTTAGCTGGTGGAAAAGGGGTGTTGATATTGGACACTTTAGAAGAAGCCAAACGTGAGTTAGAAGATATGCTTACGAATAATAAATTTGGAGAAGCCTCTTCAAAGGTTGTGATAGAGGAGTTTTTAGATGGAATTGAATTGTCTGTGTTTGTATTAACAGATGGTAAAAGTTATAAAGTATTGCCTTCAGCAAAAGACTATAAGAGAATTGGAGAAGGAGATATGGGATTAAACACAGGAGGAATGGGCGCTATATCCCCGGTTCCTTTTGCAGATGAAGATTTTCTTGCTAAAGTGGAAGAAAGAGTTGTGATTCCAACGGTTGAAGGGTTGCAAAAAGACGGTATTGACTACAGAGGTTTCATTTTTATTGGTTTAATGAATATTGATGGAAATCCTTTTGTGATTGAATACAACGTAAGAATGGGAGATCCAGAAACAGAAGTAGTGATACCACGTATTGAATCGGATTTATTAGAGCTTTTCGAAGGAGTTGCATCACAGACGTTGGAGCAAAAGTCTTTTGAAGTGACTTCTCAAACAGCTACCACAGTGATGACTGTTGCTGGTGGATATCCTGAGGCTTATGAAAAAGGGAAAGTAATATCAGGCTTAGATGCTGTAGCGGGTACTACTGTTTTTCATGCGGGTACAAAAATGAATGGAGACCAAGTCGAGACAAATGGAGGACGTGTAATGGCGTTTACTTCTTTCGGAGACACCATGGAGGAAGCCTTAGAGAAATCCTATAAAAATATTGCTAAAGTGAGTTTTGAAGATATGAATTACCGTAAGGATATCGGGTTCGATTTGAAAAACTTGTAAATTTCATTTTATAGATGTTAAGTACTATCTTGCCTTCTATAAATGGTAATAAATCAAAGACAATTTCGTTTTTCAGATCTTGAATAAACGAAGGGTGATAAAGTTCTTACAACCCCATTGAATTGGGGTTTAGAACATATTCTATGTTGCATTTTAATGATTCAAGGCTTACTTCAATACACTTTACTCTCATAATGGCAACTGATGTTGCTACATAGGAACTTCTCAAAAAAGAATTCCTGCATATTGTAGACAGTAACTAATTTCTAAGGTATTGTTTTCACAAGAAATATAATACAAGAGGTTTGTAAAAAGATGCGAGTCTCGGTCGAATTCAGAGATGTTAAAATTGTTTAGAAAAAGTTAAGCTCTTTTAAGAGTAAAGGTAAACTCAGAACCTTCTCCATATTCACTTTCTAAAGTAATGGTTTGTTTATGTGCTTCAATAATGTGTTTTACAATGGACAACCCCAATCCGGATCCCCCTTGATCTCGAGACCTACTTTTGTCAACTCTATAAAAGCGTTCGAAAATTCGATGAATGTTTTCTTTTTTGATGCCCTCTCCATTGTCTTTTACTTTTATGGAAATTTTATTTTTTCCATAAGAGCCAACACTGACCATAATAATCCCACCAATTTTTCCATACTTGATGGAGTTTTCGATAAGGTTGATTACTACTTGTTCTATTTTAGCCGCATCTCCTTTTACAAAAATTGGAAATTCGTATAATTTGTCGAATCTCAAAGTCATGTTTTTCTTCTTAGCTTTCATGTCAAACAATTCAAATACATTTTGAATCATTTCTAGGCAGTTAAAAGGTTGGATAGTCAAGTTTAAATC
>Ga0233426_10001701_pt1 | contig 19490 bp, 11 predicted proteins | sample SI_118_April2016_6_FD_179875 | JGI IMG/M metagenome (GOLD analysis project Ga0233426, IMG submission 179875) | Seawater microbial communities from Saanich Inlet, British Columbia, Canada - SI_118_April2016_10_MG | ecosystem: Environmental > Aquatic > Marine > Inlet | place: Canada: British...
GAGTACAAGTATCTTTTAGATCAATATGTAGGTCGACCAACACCCTTATATTTATCCAAAGGATTGTCAAATAAATATAATGCTTCTGTTTATTTAAAGAGAGAAGACTTATGTCATACAGGTGCGCACAAGGTAAACAATACAATTGGCCAAATATTACTTGCAAAACACTTAGGTAAAAAGAGAATTATCGCTGAAACAGGAGCAGGGCAACATGGAGTTGCTACTGCTACAGTTTGTGCTTTAATGGATTTAGAATGCATTGTTTTTATGGGTGAGGTAGATATCAAACGTCAAGCTCCCAATGTGGCTAGAATGAAGATGCTAGGAGCTAGTATTGTTCCTGCGAAGAGTGGAAGTAAAACATTAAAGGATGCGACCAATGAGGCGATTCGTGATTGGATTGGAAATCCTGCTGAAACGTACTATTTGATAGGTTCAGTGGTTGGTCCACATCCTTATCCAGATATGGTTGCACGCCTACAAGCGATTATAAGTGAAGAAATAAAAGCACAATTATTAGAGCAAACAGGAAATGAAAACCCTAATGCTATTGTTGCTTGTGTTGGTGGAGGTAGTAATGCTGCTGGAGCCTTTTATCATTATTTAGAGGAAGAATCTGTTGAACTTGTTGCAGTTGAAGCGGCTGGTTTAGGTGTACATAGTGGAGAGAGTGCTGCAACTTCTCAATTAGGAGAGGTGGGAGTAATTCATGGAAGTAAAACAATTTTAATGCAAGATGAATTTGGTCAAATTATTGAACCGTATTCGATTTCAGCTGGACTAGATTATCCTGGAGTAGGACCATTACATGCTTATTTGTATGAAACGAAAAGAGCTACTTTTTTAAATGCAACAGATAAAGAAGCATTGGATGCAGCTTATGAATTAAGTAGGGTGGAGGGAATTATTCCTGCTTTAGAAACCGCTCATGCATTAGCTGCTCTTGATAAAATGGAAATTAAAAAGGACCAGGTCATCGTTGTAAATCTTTCTGGAAGAGGAGATAAAGATTTGGAGACTTATATTGATAATTTAAAAGATTAATGAAATGAATTTGTTAAAAAAATTATTGAATGAGAAAACGAATAGGTTATGTTCTGTTTTTTTCTCTGCTGGTTTTCCTCAATTGAATGATACGAAAAAAATCATTCAAGATCTTGATGCGAATGGAGTAGATTTTATAGAAGTAGGATTGCCATATTCTGATCCAATGGCTGACGGAGAGACTATTCAGTACAGTAGTGCCGTTGCTTTAGAAAACGGAATTAATTTAGATGTTATTTTCGAGCAATTAAGAGCTTTAAAAGGAACGGTAAAGGCACCATTAGTTTTGATGGGCTATTTAAATCAAGTTTTAAAATATGGTGAAGATAAATTTTGTGAAATCTGTCAAGAATGTGGTATAGAAACCGTTATCCTACCGGATTTACCTATGATAGAGTATGAGAATCACTATAAAGAGCTGTTTGGTAAATATGGAATTACAAACGTTTTTTTAATCACGCCACAAACTTCTGATGAACGAATTCGTAAAATAGATGAAATGACAGATGCTTTTATATATGTTGTTGCTTCTTCCTCAATTACAGGCGCTAAAGGTGAAATCTCTCAAGGTCAGATTGATTATTTCAATAGAATTAAAGCAATGCAGCTATCAAGTAAATTAATTGTAGGTTTTGGGATTTCAAATAAAAGCACTTTTGATACTGCTTGTGACTTTATGAATGGAGCAATTATAGGATCTGCTTTTGTGAATTACTTAAAATCCAATGGTACTGGAACTATTGACAAATTTGTAAAAGGAATACTCGGTTAAACCTTAACTATTTATTTGAAAAAACTCTTAAATATTTTTAAGAGTTTTTTTTGATTAGATGATAAATGGCATCTTTTTAACTCAATTGTGTACTTAAATTTGTGGTATTAGAAGTGATTAATACCCATAAAACTAGTACAGATGAAAAAAAACAAGAAGATTAGCCAAGAGCAAGTAATTAGAAATCGTAAAGATACGGTACGTTATATAAATCTTCAGTTAGCTACTTTAGGTCAGCCTATATTCGAAGATAAGGCAGAAAGTGAATTTAAGTATTGCAATCCAAATTTTCATGATTTGACGAGTGGATTGGTTAAAAACCTTAAAGAATCTACAAGGTTGTTATCAAAACATTTAACACCTATTGACCAAAGAATTCAAAATTTTATTGATTCTTATTTAGCTAAGGTGAAACGGAACGAAAAAATCATTTTGCCTAATGATTCTTTAGTACTTACCAAAGCAGGACATGCAAGACAAATTAGTTTACCACCCGATGGAAATGAATTTGTAAGTGATAATATTACTTCCAACAGAATAAAGCAAGGAGTTTTAAACAACCCTATTCATGACAAAAGGACTACCAAAGGAACTTTTCATATTGTTGAAGGCGAATTGCCGGTACCTTTGGATAAATTTGAAGTTCCGAAAGAGGTATTTGCACACTTTTTAGATGCAGCTTTTAATCCAACGGATGATTTAAAAATATTGCCATTTACATCCAGTCAACAAAAACAGGCCAAAGTTATGGTTTCTCTTTTAATGCGTCCAATGGTTTGTCCCGAAGTAAAAGGTGTAATGTCTAAGAAAACCATGGAAGTGCATTTTTTTGCGCCGGGTAGTTTGGTAAGTAATTTGGATTTTGTAGAGTCTATTTTTGGAAATGCAGGTGATCCCAACTTAGCTCAGAATGATGCTGCATTAGATCCAGAAACTTGGACAGGTCATACGGGGTGTATCGTGTTAGCACCTCACTTAAAAACATTAAAGAAAAAAGATTTAGGATTGCCTCATATTGATGATGCGACACCACGTCAAATAAATGATGGAATGTGTTGGAAACATAAAGATGATCTTTATAACGACGGTGGTGCTTTTAAAGTTACATGTAGAGATACTAGTGGAGTTGTGGTTACTCTAATTGCAGACAACTATTTTGGGTATTCTAAGAAAGAAATCAAAACACAAATCAGTTATTCCGCAAACCTTTATGGCCTATTAGAAGAGGAGCATTCTGGAGGTGCAATTGCTTTTCCAAGAGCTGTAATGGGCGATGTTGTTGATGGTAAATCTTTTATGGGGAAAGACACTACAGGTCGAACATTCACGGAAGTAAAGAAGTTATTAGGGGAAAGAATTGATGTGCAAGCCGAAAATTACGGAATTGATAAAAAGTATCCTAATATAGTTTATGTTCCCCAATCGGCCTTTTTTAATACAAATACGAATAGTGTTTCTTGGAAACACGAAGGGGTCGAACAAAAATTAATTCTCTCGCCTGAAAAAACATATGTACACCCAACAGGAAATAAATTTACGTTAGAAAAACACAAAAGTATTTCTCTATGGAGAATGTTGATTACGGCAGCCGAGGGTGTTAACTGCCATAAGCCTTGTACGGTTTCCGGAGGTGGTAAATCAGAAATTTCAAAGTCAATGCAAAATGCCATTACTTATAAATCGTTTAATCTTCAAGATATCGAAAAAGATTTTAAACTGGCAGATGATATTATTGAGTTTGATTATTCTAAACGTTGGAAAAATTATGATTCTAGCTTAGCGCCTTCGCGATCATTTTTAAGCTCTGATAGAACTTTAGGCTCTGCGGTCAAATTATTAATCCCTAACGATAATAATTCCGAGGAATTTAATGACTTTATTGGAAAAATACCAGTACATATTAGATCGTTGGTATTGTTTGTAAAACGATTGTATAGAGGGGATCATAGAAAATTGAATTGGAAAGAATGCATGTCTGTTGAGGTTATCAACGGTCAAAAAGGGAGCAATTTAAAATACAATGATATTGAAGTTGTAGGTAGTTATGTTCGTATCGGTTTTAATCAAAAAGGGGATTGGATGCTCAATAAACTGCGGTCAGATTTTGCTCCAAGTTTGAAAATTCAAACAGAAGATGATATTTCTGCCTCAATCACTTTACCGAGTAATCAGATTAAGAATCTAAATTCGGAATACACTAACAAGAGTGTCAAAATTACCGCAAATTGCGAGGCACATTTGTTTCAACGTCCTGATGAAGCCATTGTTCGAGGTTATGACAAGGGAGCGGAGGCTGATATAGTATCAGACAATACTTTTTTGACAAATTATGAATTGATGCGAAAGTCTGATGCAATTGCATTATTGGAAGACGTTATTAACTTTGATAAATATACACAACCTGTAAAAGACTTGATTAAGAGTGTCGTAGATAGTGAGAATCAAGAGGAGTTTTTTGTAGTGCCTTCTCACACAAGAATTGTGGCTGGTGAGCCTACCAAAAATCCACGGTATTTGGAACGAAATGTATTTGTGGAAGAAAATGAAACAAGCTATTTAGCGGAGATAGGTGTGCGTTTATCTCGAAAAATAGATTCTGAAGATCAGGTTGTTAATGTAGTCAATGCGGTCTTGCCGGGAAGAAGAAATAATCCTGTCGATAAGAAAGCAGGAATTCGTCCATTAGCCGTTTATAATCCCATTCATTACCAAGAATCTCCAGAGTTGTTTATGGACTTTATTTGTAGCTTGACAGGTAAGTCACCATCAACAACAGGAGCAGGTTCTGAAGGAGCATTAACCAAAGGACCTTTCAATATGCTTACTCCAACCACAGATTTAAACAATGCCATGTTATCTCATATCCTTACAGAGTCTAATGCTTTCAGTACGGCAGCAGGTTATATTGGAGCGGAAAACAAAGTAGATCATGATGTAAGTTTATTGATTCCTGAAATTTGGGCTCGCTTATTGCCTGAAGACAGGGATCCATTACAATTGATAAAAAATGGATCTCTCGAAAAAATTGATGATTTTGAATTTGAAGGTAAGCAAGTATTGGCAAGTAGATTAGGTTATAGAATTACGGATATTTTCGCATTGCGTTGCATGAACAGAATTTTTGATGAGCCTACTGCGGTATTTGATGAGGGGATGTTACAACCAGAACTTCAAGGAATGGAAGATTATGTAGATGGCATAAATAATATTGTTGAAGCTCAGAAGAAAGTTGCTTTACGTTATTTTGAAGATGGAAGTGTGGAGGCTGCGATTCCCCCTTTGAAAATTTTGCTAAATATTATGGCATATGGAACCTATGAAGGAAAAGAAATTAGTGACCCTGAATTGAGAAAATTCTTTGACAGAGAGTATGTCATTAATAGTGATTGGTATAAGGAAAGATTGGTGTTGAAAAAACAAAAAGATCTTAAGTTTTTTTCTAATCAAATAGAGTATCTAGAAACGTTTATTGGCAATCCTAGTAATTTGAATATAGTTTCTGAAATGAATATTGAAGAACGTTTGGAAAATGTAAAAATGAAATTCAGAGAAACTAGCTCTGAAAATTATATTGAAAGTATTATTGGGACGATTGGAGCAGATCCGTTGTTTGTGCAATAATTATTTGTATTTTAAAACTCCTTCTCATGAAGGAGTTTTTTTAGTTGTATTTTATCAATTAGATTGATGCTATTGATTACATTTATAACTTTGCAAATAGTAAAGCAAGAATAATGATTGATGCAATAAGACGTTTTTTTATCAGTGCTGATTTTTATAAGAGTCTTACTTTTATAATTTCGTCTTTGATTCCCATCTTAGTCTTTTATTACTTGTTTGACCAAGTTGAAATTGGTTTTTCCATAGCTTTAGGGGTATTTTACAATTCCTCTACGAATAGTCCTGGAAGTGTCAAACACAGAACTATTGGAATGGCTGTGTCTATTGTATTTACAACCTTAGCTACTTTAATTATAGGCTATTCAGCTTCGAATATTTGGGTGCTATTGCCAGTATTAGGTGTTTCTACTTTCATCGTTTCGTATATTTCTATTTATGGATTTAGAGCTTCTCTTGTCTCTCTTTCCGCATTACTTGCGATAGTAATTAGTTTTGCACATTCCTATATAAATTTATCGATATTAGATTACACAGCTCTTGTTTTTGTCGGAGGTGTGTGGTATTTATTGGTTGCAAGTTTAGCGAATTATTTGAATCCTAAAATGTATATAGAGGAATTGCTATCTGATACAATGAAATTAACGGGCGAGTTTTTAGAAACGCGATCGAAATTATTAGTAGACAGAAATAAGAGAGAGAAACTGAATGAAAAATTATACAACCTACAAGCAGAACTTACGAATAAGCATGAAACATTGAGAGATGTCCTTTTAACAAATAGACAGAAATCAGGGTTTTCTAATCGAATTAGAAGAAAATTATTATTATTTATCGAGTTGGTTGATGTTTTTGAACTTGCGGTAGCAAATCCAGTAAATTATGAGAAAGTGGATACAATCTCCAAAGACAATTCAACTTGTATTCTTCAATTTGTAGATTTGATCAATGAGATGGCAAGTCATTTTCTCTACATATCAAAAGTTATAATTAGAGATAAGAAGGTAACTGTTAACTTCAATATTGAAAAGAAGTTAGCATTGATTCAAACAACCATTGATGACTATAAAGATACGATAGGTGTTTCTGAAGATCGTGAAGGATTTTACATCTTGGTGAATTTGTTTGAATACCAAGCGGTCCAAGTTAAGAAAATTCATGCTTTAGAAAGGGTTTTGAATGTTTTCACAAAAAATAATAGTCTTAAAAAAGAGGAATCGGTGAATAGACGATTTTTAACTCCCCAAGATTATGATGTAAATAAATTGATTGTAAATTTTAGTTTGAAATCTTCAATTTTAAGACATTCCTTGAGGCTTTCCATTACAATGATGTCTGGGTTTCTATTGGGAAACCTGTTTTCAGTTCAAAATCCTTATTGGATTCTTCTCACCATTGTGGTTATTATGCGCCCTAGTTATGGTTTAACAAAGCAAAGAATGAAGCATAGAATAATTGGTACTTTTCTAGGTTCTGCAATTGCTTTATCGATTGTCTACATCATTCAATGGAGTTGTGCTTTGGATTATATAGAAACGATTTATGCTGTTTTGTCTGCTGTAAGTTTAATATTATCTTCTGCGCTAGTACAGTTGAATTACAGAACATTTGCAACGTTTCTTACAATGCATATCGTTTTTATGTATGCCTTATTTCAGGGAGATGTTATGGATGTAATTCAGTTTAGAGTAGTTGATACTATTCTTGGTGGCGGATTGGCTATTTTGGCAAATTTATTTCTATTTCCTTCCTGGGAATTTATGACCGTTAGAGAGTCTATTATGGAAACGCTTACTGCTAATAGTAAATATTTAGAAAAAATAGAAGAGTGCTATCATTCGAAAAATATTAATTTAGAAAATTATAAATTATCTAGAAAAACAGCGTTTTTGGCAATGGGAAATGTAAATTCCTCTTTCCAAAGAATGACTCAAGAACCTAAATCTCGAAGAAAATATTTTTCTGAGATCTATGATATTGTTGTTATTATAAATACCTTTTTATCATCTTTAGCTTCTCTAGGTACTTTCATCCGCAAGCATAAATTATCAAAGGATTCAGAGGGGTTTTCTGTGTTTGTTGAAAATATTATAGATAATTTAGCCAATGCTAGACACTTATTGTTGGAAGAGGAACTTGAGGAATTGCATGAAGAAAGTGAAATAGAAGAAGCAAAAAGTTCTTTTGAAAAAAGGTATAAAGAACTTAATTTTAAATATGATAAAATTTTTAGAAATTCAGAACTGTATGAATCCGAAATTTCTAATGTTTCATTAGAAATTCGTCAGAACCAAATGATTTTAGATCAATTGTCATATTTATTTTCTTTATCCGAATCGTTGATTCAAAAAATTAGTATTTATCAAGATAATGTAAAAAAAGACTCGTATGTTTAAATCCATTGAAATGAGACCAAATAAAGTCTATTCTTTTTTAATTGAAGGATGGGATGATGAAATTACAGGTGTGTTTGTAGCTGAAGGAAAAGAATGGATATTAGTTTGGGAAAATCAGAATGATTTTCTTTTAGACGGATTGAGGTTTGTTCATAAAACGAAAATTGAAGAAATTATTCGTGAGGAAGATGAAATCTTTAAAGATAAAGTTTTTAGTAAAAAGTATCCTTCTTCAATAAAAACAAACCGCTATAATTTAGACAATTCTTATCTGTTGTTCAAACAAATAAACGAAGAAGAAGACTTACTTCATTATGATCTTGACAATGACGAAGAAATCTTCTTAGGAATGATTGGTACATTAGAAAAAGATGCGTTAAAACTGAAAACGTTAACTTCACAAGCACAATGGTCAGAGTTTATAATGTGCCCTTTTTCTGAGATAAGCACCATTGCAATTCAAAATGATTATTTGCGTTCTTTAAAATTAATGCTGTAAAAAATTCGTCTTATTTTAGGATGTGTTTTTTAAAAATCAAAATGATAGACTCCTCCTCCTAAAACTTGGAATCCTTGCACTCTAAAATTTGAATACATTTCGTAATTACTATTTAACACGTTATTAAGCTCTAGAAAGGCACTCCATCTTCTGTTAAATTTGTAGTGGGTTGATAAGTTGAGATCTACGTATGCATTTAGCTCCTTAATTGTTTCTAGATTGTTATAGTCCTTTAGTAAATCTTTACGTTTTCCTTTGGATAATATTTCTGCTTTGGAATTCCATTTCCCATATGCATAAGTAACAAATCCTGTCGCTATATAAGGAGGTAAATTCCAAGACTCTGTTTCATTTTTCATTGAATAAGAATATAATGAAAGTGAAATTCCTGTTTCAATATTTTTATTGATACTAGCGGATAAATTCCCATATAAACTGAGAGTTTTCATGTTGTCATATAGAACATAAAATGAGTTTCCAGCTTCATATCCATTTGAGACTAAATTGGTTCCATCTGTTAAGTTTTTATTTGATTGAAACAATAATTTATCTTTCTCCTGAGCGTAAGACGCATTTAAATTATAGTGTATAGTTGAGGTAATTTTTCCTTTGAAACCTGCCAAAATTTTAAAGGTGTTGCTCGTTGGTTTTATGTCTAGTGTAGGAGAAACATACGGATTCACTCTGGTAATACTTTGGTAAGAGTTTTGTATTACTTCACCTGTAAATTCACCATAAGCGTACAGTAATTCATTTAATATGGTAACATTTGCATGGATGTCAGGATAGATAAATATGCGCCCTTTTTTGTTTTCTAAATCTGAATTGTAAATTAATTTAGCACCAAGCGAAATTGATAAATTATCACGAGTGATTGGGTAATTAGCTTCTGCTCCAAAGTTTAAATAGCCATAGTTTATACTTTTCGTTTGAGAATAGTCATTAACAAATTCACCATGTAAGATGTCTAAAATCACCTTGGTTTTAATCTTTTGTTCGTTTAAGGGAATAGAAAAAGTGGGAGAAAAATAAAATCTAGATTCTGAGCTATTCAATCTGTCAGTGAATTTTTCAATACGGGCTTCACTTTTTTCAATCCATTCTTGATTTAACGCGATACTACCTTGCAGTAAGAAATGATTGTATGTTTGTTTTTCATCAATACTATGTAAGACATCTTCTTGATATGATATTGATTTATAAGGAGTACCATACCAGTTTATTAGATCTCGTTTGTATACGGCACCAACCTCCCATTTTTGTGTGTTTTTATGATTTTTATAGTTTAAGGAAATTTCAGTTTTTAGGAAGTTGTCGTTTAAAATATTGTTTTTAATGCCACCATTCGAAGCTCTATTGTACAGAAAAATTTGCCCCTCATGAGCATCTTTTCGTTTGTGTAAAAAAGATTCAACAAGGGGGGTTCCAAAGTTTCCATATCCGACTTTTAAATAGTCAGGATATCCAGGTTTACTATAAATATTGGGTGTTTTTTTATAACTACCTGAATATGGTTTGAATACCGATTTTATCGGTTTTGATTTTATGTTATATCGTATGGTAGCTTTGTCTTTTTTTGAAATCTCAATACTGGGTGTTTCATTAGCTTTAAAGGCATCCGAAATTGTAGGTTTATAAGACGTAACAACATTAATTACTTCAGTGCTTACACTATCCTTTTCTTGCTGTGCATGAAGAGATAAGGAGCTTATAATTAGTATAATAAATATTTTTTTCATCGCGTATAGAGCTTTTGAGTTTTTTAAAGAGCGTTAAATTAAAACTCAATTTTTTTTTCAATTTCTTTTTCTTCTTTAACAGTGGCGTCTGAATTCCCCTCTTTAAATTTTTGAACAGTTTTTAGTTGCTCTAAAATTCTTGAAGCTTCATGTGTTAATTCCTCAAATTGACCATAGTTTTTAATGATACTTTCTAAAATATACGTTGCTTGAAACACATCGTTTAAGCCAATATTATTCTCAGCCATAAGAATCAATCCTTTAACCCCCCAATATTTATGATTTGCATATTTTGATGCAAGGTTTTGTATGATGTCATTTGATTCTCCATATTTACCCGCTTTGTTTTTGAAAAAGGATTCATAATACAAAGCTTCCGCTTTGAGAGAACCTTTGGCTTCTTTGGAAATTTCAGAGTACGCTTTTTCGGCTTTTACCATGTCGTTTGTCATTATTGCCGATCGAGCAATATATATACTTGCATCAGATTTCACTTGAAGATCAGCTTTTTTATTAGCTAATACCTTTTCAGAATAAACAACCGTTTCAGAATATTGTTCTTGGTTGTACAATATCTTCATTAAGTTACTTTGAGCGAATAAAATATTCTGTGGGAAATTCGCCTCTACCTCCAATCTTTTGAGATACAAAATGGCTTCAGACCATGCGTTTTTTTCTAAATAGATTTGTGCTAATCTGGCTAAAGATTGTTCTGTATATTCATTGGAACTCTGTGCTGCCACATAAATATATTTAGGTAAGGCCTTTTCGGTGTTTTCTAGACTAAAATATGCCTGTGCGCTATAAAAATTAGCCTTTAAGGCGTGTATTCCTTTAGGGAAATTTATTAAATATTTTTTGAAACTATGGGTAGCATCAACAAATTGGTGGTTCACATATTTCTTTTCTGCAGCTTCATACATTGCATTATCCAAATCGGTATCCGAAAAATTAGTATAATTAATTTCTCGAATCCACTTTGCGTAAGCATCAACTTTATCAATATCAATATATACTTGTCTCGCGTTTTGTACAGCTTCTTGAGATTCTTTTGAACTTGGGTATTGAGCAACGACATATTTATATTTCTCTAGTGCTTTATTGGGGTCGTTGTCGTTGAAAAATATAAGCCCTTGCTTTAGCATTGCTTTGGGAATATACAAACTTGTTTTGTGGCTTTTAATAAGTTCGTCGTAAGTTTGAATTGCAAATAAATTGTCTTTAGCACTCAAATAGGCATTTCCTAATTCAAATAAAGCATCATCTTTATAAGAGGATTTCGGATGTTGATTGGAGAAATCTTTTAACGTTTTAATCTTATTTTCGTTCTTTCCAACAAAACCATAACTAATTGCCTTTTGATATTGTGCATAATCATCGTCAATTCCTTTGGTGGAAATAATCTTATTGTATGCTTCAATACCTTCCCAATAACTTTTGGTTATAAAGTTACAATCTCCCAATCTTACATAAGAGTCATTTAATTTTACAGGAGCGTTGGGTTTGGACGCTATATAGCTTGCAAAACGTGATTTTGCTCTGCGATAATCTTTTAACTTGAAATATGTGTAACCAATGGAATAATTTAGATCTTGGTATTCTTTGGTTTTTTTAGAGGTATTTAAATTTTGAAATCGTCTGTAGTATGATAATGCAATCTTGAAATCATTCAACCGATAGCTAGCTTCTGCTCTCCAGAACAATGCTTGAGCTTGGATGTCATTTGCTATCACTTGAGAACTAGCGATTTTGAAATAATTTAACGACTCATTGTATTTAGCATACTGAAATAATTGCATACCTCGATGCATTGTTATTTGATAAAATGTTTTGTCTTTTGAGAGCTCTCTTTTTCTATAATAAGAAAGTGCTCCTTCAAAATCTCTACTTGAATTGTAAGTGTCAATAATCAGTTTATTGATATCTTTGGCGTTGGATGAATTGCTATATTGGGTTACGTATTCTTGCAAAACTTCGGCACTGCTCTGATAAGGATTTCCAATTTCATAGCTTAGTTTTGCATAATTATAGGCTGCATCTTCCCTTATTTCTTCGTTAAAGTTTAATTCTGAACTGTTTTTGAATGCATTTAAGGCTTCGCTTTTTTTATCTTGTTTTAAGTAACATGCACCTAAGTGGTAATATGCATTTTGTGCCACTTCCGTGTTCCCTTTTAAAATTTGGTTGAATTTTAAGATTGCCTTCTCATAATCTTTTAGCTTGTAATATGAATATCCTAAAAAATAATAATCTTCATTTATTAAAATGTTATTCCTTCCTTCATATTTTTCAAGGTAGGTTGCAGCGTTTTTGTAATCCTCTAAATAAAAGTAACTTTCCCCAATCACTTTTGATATTTCTGAAATGTCTCTTTTAGGAACAATTTTTAACAAATCTTTTCCTACACCAACAACTTTTTCGAACTTTTTATGTTGGAATTTTATATTCATTTTATAATATAAAATTTCTTTTTTGTAATGTTTATTCCCTTCTAATTTGTCAAAATAGGTCAGAGCTGTTGAGTAGTCACCTTGCAAATAAGAAATATATCCATAATAATATTGAGCCTTTGTATCGTAATCTTTGGAAATGGTAAGCGGTAAAAAATATTGTTTGGCTTCCGTATATTTCTTGTTGGTGAAATAAGCATAAGCAATTTTAAAATTATAATTTGCTTCCTCTTTAGGAGTCAAATATTTTGTGCTAACCTTTTCAAACCATTTCAACGATCTGGCAGGAGTTCCATGTGTATAGTAAAAATTTCCTGCTTCTAGATAGGCCTTGTTTTTATATTGACTTGTTGGGTAATGATCGGCAAAATCTAGGAGCATTTTATCACTTTGTGTTTTTTCTAGTTTTATTCCTGTAATAGCAAGATAATAGGCACACTCTTCAGTTATGTTAGGATCGAGGTTCACATTTTTTTGCACTCTTTGAAAATAATTGAACGCACCTTCATAAGTACCCGCATTGTATAACTCCAATCCTTTTTTAAATTCATACAGCGGATTTGTGAATTTATCTGATTGTTGACCGTAAATTAATAGTGAGATAAAAAGCGCTAAAACCGTAGTGAAATTTTTATGTAGGTGCATTTATGCTGTTGTTTAGTTGCTCAAAAATAAATAATATTCCTTTATAACAACGTATGCTGAAGTGTTTTTATTGAACGGTAATTGAAAGTTTCCTATTCCACTATTTTAATTGCGAGTTCTTGTTGAAATTGATAAGTTTGTACAACTAAATCACATACATGGATCGTCATATTTTAAAACTAGAAAATGCAGCTATTTACCAAGAGCAAAACTTAGTGCTATCTCAAGTAAATCTGAATGTTAAAAAAGGTGAGTTTTTATACCTTATTGGCAAAACCGGTTCAGGAAAAAGTAGTCTGATGAAAACTTTATATGGAGATCTTAGGTTAAAAGAAGGGAAAGGTGAAATTGTGGGTTTTGATCTGGTAAAATTAAAAGATAAAGAAATTCCTTTTTTGAGAAGAAAAATTGGCATTGTTTTTCAGGATTTTAAGTTGTTAAATGACAGGTCTGTTTTTGAAAATCTTCGCTTTGTGTTAAAGGCTACTGGCTGGAAAGATGTTAAGGCAATGGAAAATAAGATCGGCGAGGTGCTAGATAAAGTGGGCATGAAAACAAAAGATTATAAAATGCCTTTTCAATTGTCAGGTGGCGAGCAGCAGAGAATTGCAATAGCACGTGCATTACTTAACGACCCAGATTTAATCTTAGCCGATGAACCAACAGGTAATTTAGATCCGAAAACTTCTATTGAGGTAATGGAACTTATGAGCGAAATTCATAAAAGCGGCAAGTCTATTTTAATGGCAACTCATGATTATGCTTTGATTTTGAAATTTCAGCAAAGAACAATTAAGTGTGAAGCGGGAGAATTATTTGAAGTAATGCATCAAGGAGCTTAAAACTATTGAGCGAAATCTACAAGCTCCGTATAAATACGTTTCCAGTTTTTCCATTCCTTTTGCTCCGTAAGAGAGGAATTATGCCAAAGGGAAATAAAAGTTCCTCTAACGGCTTTTACATTATTTATTATTTTTTTGCTTTTTGCAAGGGCTTCTTCTGGAGTCAATTGCATATGGCCATTTAAAGTACCGTCCATTATTTGAAATGGATGCAACATTAAATTTGTTTGCTCATTTGTTTTCAGATTAAAAAAGGGAAAGGGATTGCAAATTCCAGCTCTAAAACCTATTTTAGAGGCATAACCCATGGTGTAATCATGTTCAATTCCTTCATGGATTAAATTTTCATAAGTTTCTGGTAAATAAAGCTTTAAAAAATGCTGCCTACTTTTAGTTGTTTTTTCTCCCAAAACATGTTCTAACCTCTTTTTTTCAACACCAATTAAATATGGGTGCTTATTTGATATGTAGGAGGGATGTAAACCAATTTGATTTTTCTGATGTAATTCTTTAATCAAATTTTGAAATTTAGCAGATTTATGATGCAGGTTTTTATCAAACTTTCCATAATTCCCTACTTGAATAAAAAATAGAATGGTTTTTTTATATTTTTCATTGATTTTCTTAAAAAGGGTATAGGTATCATAAGGGTCCTCTATTTTTTTCGAAATATAAGCAAGTTTGTTTTTTAATTCATCCGTATTCCCTTGAATCAAATTTTTGATGAAACTACTTACTAACAAACCTTTTGATTTTCCTTTATAGGAATAAGCGACATCGATATCAATGCTGTTGATGTATTGGTAATCTTTTTTAGGGAATTTATAATTTGGATACTTGGTTTCAATCAAGGTTTGTAATTCTTTGATCCAAATATTGACGATTGGTTTTTCTAAAAAATCATTTTTAAAAGCCAGACTATTTTCAGCTTTGAATCTTCCATGCGTATCTAGGTCAGTTTTGAAATATTCTTCATATCTACTTACCATATAAAAAACACTGGCAAATAAATCATAGTTGATTTGATTATCAGAGGTGGTTTTGAAAATATATGAAATGTCTTTAAAATAGGATACTTCTGGACTGTATTCTTGTAAGTTAGTTTCAGATAATATTTGATGTGGTGTAATTTGGATAGTATCCTCAAGAGATTCATTGCTGTAGTTGATTTTAACATCATCAGAGTCTTTTAAAAACTCTTTTTTAGTCACTAAAATATAATCTACAAAAAGCACATATTTGAAAATAACATCCAAGGTGTAAGTCAGACGATTGCTTAAAGAATCGCTGTAAATAATTATTGGTTTCAAATGGCTTTTTTATAATAAGATTAAAGACGAATGTTGTTAAAAGTAAAAAATAATAAGGACATTATTCTGCTTTAGCTAAACCTATTTTATAAGTAGCTAGAGCACGTTCTCTCGCAAACTTGTGATCTACCATGGGTAATGGATACTCCAAGCTATCAAATTCAGGGATCCATTTTCGGATGTATTTCAATTCTTTATCAAATTTTTTAATTTGTTCTGTTGGGTTAAAAACTCTAAAGTAAGGAGCCGAGTCACAACCAGTTCCAGCCGACCATTGCCAGTTACCATTGTTGGATGCTAATTCATAATCTAATAGTTTTTCGGCAAAATAAGCCTCACCCCATCTCCAGTCAATTAATAAATGTTTGGTAAGAAAACCTGCTACTATCATACGCACTCTATTGTGCATATAACCGGTTTGGTTAAGTTCTCTTATTCCGGCATCTACAAAAGGATAACCAGTGGTTCCTGTTTTCCATTTTTCAAATTCCTCTTTATTGTTTCTCCACTCAATATGGTTGTATTTAGATTTGAAATTCTGATTTACCACTTTTGGGAAATGATATAAAATTTGCATAAAAAACTCACGCCAAATTAGCTCGTTTAGAAAAACTTCATTGTGTTTTAATTGTACTACTAATTCACGAATACTTACAGTTCCAAACCTAAGATGTGGACTCAAATAGCTTGTTTTATTGTTATACGGAAGGTTTCTTTCTGTTTCATAGTCATGCAAATCATCAATAGCATAAGGTAAGACTTTAATAGAAGATTTTTTGAATCCTAAACTTTCCAAAGTGGGAAGTTCGAAATGAATTTTGTGATAAGAATCCCAATGATTTACACTATAATTTTCTAAAGTAACTCCATGAAAAATATTTCGCCATTTGTTTTTGTAAGGAGTGTAAACAGTGTAAGGAAGTCCGTCATTTTTTACAACTTCTGATTTTTCAAAAATCACTTGGTCTTTGAAAGAATGAAACTGTATTTTTTTTTCTTGTAGCAGTTGAGAAATTTTGAGGTCTCTTTTTATGGCATAAGGTTCATAATCTTCATTGGTGTAAACAGTGTCTATTTCATAAGTCTCAATCAGTTTATTCCACACCTCTTCCGTTTTTCCTTTGATGCAAAGTAAACTTGAATTATGTGCTACTAAGGTATTTTGAATTTTTTCTAGCGATTCATAAATAAAACGAATACGTGCATCATTTTCAGGTAATTCGTTGATGATTTCTTCATCAAAAATAAAAGTTGGAAGAACAGGATATGGACTATTTAAAGCTTCATGAAGTCCATGGTTGTCATGAATTCTAAGATCTCTTCTAAACCAAAATACCGTAACCTTTTTTTTCATTATCGTTTTTTTTTATCCTATTATATGAATCATTAATTCTTTTTAATTCGATCACTTAGCAATCCAAGTTTGTAAAGATTAAATAAAATTAAACTTCCATAATAACCATGGGTTAATAAAATTTTAATTAGAGGCTTTGCAAACATAAAAAATATGTGAAACAACCATACCGTTTTGTAATCTTCAATCCTCTTGTAAGTTTTTATTAATGTTATATCATTGCAAAGCGAGGTATCTTGGTACCGATTGGCTGTCATGATTAAATACAGGTTCTCAATGCTGTCAGTTACCTTTTTAAGGTATTGAGTGTTGGTTTCAAATTCATTATTCAGAACCGAGTTATCAAGTTGGGTTATCGTATATCCATTTTTTTTCAGTTCATAACAGAATATGGTATCTTCATAACCATACTTACTGATCGTTTCATCAAATCTAACTTTCTCGAACACCTTTTTTTTGACGAGGAAGTTATTTGATAAAAATGATTTGTTACCTAGGGCTTTACGTTTTTCAAAAGGAATGTTTTCTTTTCGAGAACCATAATCCCATCTTAATAGGTGTTTTTTATCGGGGGCTTCTTTATGATATACACTTCCTCCAAAAATGACCTCAATCTTTTTCGAATTTAATTCATTTATGTACTTTGTTAAGTAAAGGTCATCCGTAATTTTAGAATCACAATCTAAGAATAATAGGTTTTCAAAACGTGCATGTTTTAGAAAAATATTTCGAATTTTAGACCGACCAACATTTTTCGTCAATTCTATATAATTACGTTCATTACAGATTTTTTTGTTCTGTAATTTAAAATAGTCTTCAGAGCAATCGTCAATGACTAAAATCTCAATCTCTTCGGCAATTTTTTGACTTTGCAAAGATAGAGAATTGTATAAATTTTTGATACTTTTATTAAAGACAGGAATACATATTGATAACATGAATCGTTGATAGTGGTTAAAAAGCAAATGTAAGGTTGTACAAACGAATAAAGAATTGCTTTAGGTTAGATTTTTAAATAATGAGATGATTTTTTTATGTTCGACATCCCAATTGAATGTGTTTGGTTTGTTTAAGTTTTCTAGCCAGATATTATATCTTTTAGAGTCATTGAATATTGCGGTTATTTGTTTTGCCATACGCTTTGGCTTTCTAGATTCGATCACTGTGCCAAAGTTATTTGATAAAACTAATTTTTTCATTTCTGGTAAATCCGAGACCAAGCAGGGTACTTTTCCATGGATGTAGTCGAAAATTTTATTTGGTAAAGCGTAGCGATAATTTAGGCCAAGGTCTTCCTCTAGGCTTATTCCTAAATCAGCATAAGGCGTTATACCTTTCAATTTGTTCGGGGCAATCTTACCCATGAATAGAACTTTACTTTCTAGCGAATGTTGCCTAACTTTTTCTTCTAATACTTTTTCTAAATCACCACTTCCAATAATAACCAATAGATACTCCTGTAAATACAACATAGTCTCAATAATTAATTCAAGACCTCTACCCGCATTTAATGCCCCTTGATATAAAATTATTTTTTTGTTTTTTATTTCAAAAGGAAGTTTTGATGGTTTCGGTACAATATTTTCAGGAACATTTTTGATCACGTGGAATGAAGTGTCATATTGCGCTTTGTAGTAAGCTGAAATACTATCGCAAACGGTAATACAATTAGCCAATTTAGGGACAATTTTATTTTCAAGAGCTAACCATATTTTTTGCGTTTTAGGCCTATTTACTAATTCTGGTACTTCTGTAAATAATTCATGACTGTCATAAACGATTTTCTTTCTGAACAAAACAGAAATTAAATAGCACGGTAACAGCGTATCAAGATCGTTTGCAACTAAAATGTCTTTTTTAAGAAAGAGAACTTTGAAAAATAGTCGAAGATTAAACTCAGCATAAAATAAGAATCCAACATTGAAAAATAAGCGCATTCTTTTTGTTCTGTAATCTCTGTTGATAGAGGAGCTGTTTTTTAAAAACCGACCGATAAGTGTTACGTTATAGCCTGCTTTATTTAAACTCGTGCAGACTTTATGAACTCTTTGATCTGTTACTAGGTCATTGGTGACGGTTACAATAATATTTTTCAAAAGTGAAGCCTTTTTAATACCATAAAACAAATCTACCAAAATAGAATTCATTTAAAGTTTATTCTTTAAAGAATAATTTCTCAAAATAAATGAAAATTACAGAAATTCTAAAAGAGTCTTCATGTACCAGTGAATTAAGTAGTTAGAATGTTTTCAATATATCTGATATGTAAACGATGTTTGATAGGGTTGCTTCTTTCAAGAGCAATTTTAGTGGTTGGGACGTTTCCAAAGTAACCGATGTCATCTTTATGTTTCACGGAGTATAGGCATTTACAAGTGATTTTAGTGGATGGGATGTATCCAAAGTAGCGGGTATATCTTTTGACAGTTAGAGGAGGGAATTTAACGAAGAAATACATGTCTTAATCCTTCTTTTAGTAAGAGGTGCTCTCAGAGTTTTATTACCATAAGTGTAAGATGTTTTCCTAACGATTGTTAGATTTAGTTGTACCCACTCCAATGAAAACAGTATCTCAAATTAAACCAAAGATTTACGACAAAAAGATCTACCCAAAACACTTTTTTGAAAATTGTTGCCCTAATAGAAATAAAAAAACCACAACCCTTAGTTATACTTGGTGTTGTGGTTTTGTTTTGTGGAGACGCCGGGAATCGAACCCGGGTCCAAACAAGCAATCGCAAGGCTTTCTACATGTGTAGTTTTTATTTGATTTTCGATTTGCAACCGCCTAAAAACAGGCTACTACAAACTTAGCTTC
>Ga0233426_10001703_pt1 | contig 19489 bp, 15 predicted proteins | sample SI_118_April2016_6_FD_179875 | JGI IMG/M metagenome (GOLD analysis project Ga0233426, IMG submission 179875) | Seawater microbial communities from Saanich Inlet, British Columbia, Canada - SI_118_April2016_10_MG | ecosystem: Environmental > Aquatic > Marine > Inlet | place: Canada: British...
TACCTACGTTTATTCTACTGGTTTTACCCGCATCAAAAATGGCACTTCTGGTGGGAGATTGGTGAATCGTGTATTCGCTAATTTCTTTTTCGTCTGTCAAACCATCAGGTCTAACTGCAGTCCATTCAATGTGTTTGTTTTATTGCCCAATTTCTTTGCTAAGGTATTCGGCTGCTTTTTCATTATCCACATGAGGTGGCAGTAATAAACGCAAAAGAATAAGAACACATTTTTGTACTAATGAAACTTCCTCATTCAAATCTCTATTTCTATTTCCAGTTGTATTCATGAGTATGTACTTAACCGGCTTATTTTCTTTGTTAGCCTTTACTGCATTACAAAGTCTACGTGCTGTGTCTGTTACTAGTTTTCTGGGCTTTCCGTATATGCCTTTCAAATTTAAGTTATGACCCAAACAAGAAACTATAGAGCCACAGTCTGCTGTTAAGACCATCATTTCTTTGGTGCTCAAATCTAAAATACTTGCATGAATTACTTCAATACGTGTATTTTTTTTCCAAATTTCAGGGATTCTTTCTAATGATCTTACAACAATTTTAATTTCAATTCCTTTTATTATAAGTTGATGTACTAAGTGTTTTCCTGTAGCACCACTTGCGCCTAATACTAATGTTTTCATTCTTTTCATATTATATTTTTATAGATAACCCTAATAATTTAAGTTTATTGTATTTTTCTCAATAATTGTATAAGCTATAGTTTAGGTGTTTCATCCCAATTTTCTTTTGTAATATTATTTTGAATTTGATATTTATTCAAAGTTATACAGTAATTAATTATTTTTTATTTTTGAGAATACATAATGTAATTCAGTGGCAATTTGAAGGCTTCTTTCTAAGTATTTTTCAGTTTGTAATGGAGTTTGATCGAAAGATTTTGGGTCTTTAAAAGTTAGTAGAATTCGCTCCTCTGCGCCCACAACAACGGGGCAAGCATTGTCTGCCTCTGAGCAGGTTAATATTGCTGCAAAATTATTTTTGGGATTTGATTTCTCGTCTACTTTTTTAGAATAGCAAGGAATACCTTTTTCATTCTCGGCGTACTTTATCTTGTAAATGGGATTTATGCCGAGCTTGTTTTGTATACTAAACCCATTCATTTTTAACGTTTCTACTATTTTCGGAAAAAGTGTTGTTACTTCTGTACCTCCAGAATAACAACTAACATTATTTATGGAGAAATAATGAGACATTGTTTTTGCCCATACTTGTGCCAAATGACTTCTACGTGAATTATGAGTACAAATAAAATTAAGCTTTATTTCTTCTTCCACATTTACTTTAGATTGAATATAGTTTATTAGCCTGGACAAAATTAATTTTCGTTCCTCTAAAATAGTATTTAAAGCTAAGCGGTCAATCGTATTTTCTAGTTCAGGATAAAGCCTAGTGTGAGCTGTTTTCATAATTGGGGAAATTTACATTTGATAAATAGCATCTGTATAATAGAGTACAAGATTCAAAAGATGTAGTTTTTGCTGTGCATTTAAACTATAAATAGTTAGGCACAATCCTACCTTGAATACTATGCAAAAATACAACTATTGTTTTAGTTCTTTTTAGGAACTATTTGCAATCTAGATTATCTTTGTTGAATTTGGAATCTACACAATAGTACTTGTAATTTTCATCTGTTTTAATCGTTTTTTTTATTTAACAATTAGTAATTCCTTATAAAAAAAAACTTTCTTAAACATCTTTAGTTTTGAGCCTATTTTTTAATGTTAATATTATAGTTTAAGGCTTTCAATAGTTTAATCATTAGTCTATAATTTTGATTAAAGTTACATTCGCACATTAATAATGTTTCGTGTTTTGTAAAGCTCATTTTTTGATTTGTATTTCTTATGAGATTAGAATCAATCAATTTTATATTTCTAGGAGTACACTTTATTCCTAATGTATAAATCAGGTATAAATAAATATTTAAAAATCCAGTAATTGTTTATATTTGATATTTACAATAGTTTTATTCAAATTTTGGTTATGAAAAAGCTTCTCATTTTTTTATTTTTTATTCTAAGCAATAACCTCATTCAAGCTCAGTGCGGTGAAGTTGGTGTTCAATTTATTGTATCCAATCAAGTCCAATTAGATGAGCTTAGTTCCTGCGAATTGTTTAATGGCGATTTAATCATTAGCTCTGCTAATATTACAAATTTAGATGCACTGTCTCAATTGTCTATAGTTGTTGGAAGTTTCTACTTAATTAATACGATGGTTAGTGATTTGAGTCCTTTGTCTTCTTTAAACAGTGCATATCAAATCTTAATACAGGGCAATACAAGCCTCACTTCATGTTGTGCTTTCATTCAATTTAATACAGCTTTAGATTTAGGAAGTGTTTTGAACTTAGCAATATCCAACAACGGGTCTTTATGCGATGATGAAAATTCTGTTATGCTCGAATGCTTAGGCTTTATAGAAGGATGTACAGACACGGTTGCTCTTAACTTCAATGAACTTGCAACGGTAGACGATGGCTCTTGTGCGTATTTTTGTCCAGAATCGGTAAATGACATGCAAGATTATTCTTGTAAGGACAGTGCTTATCCAGAAAATTGTGAAGCAATTATCACCAATAATCCTAGTACTGGAGCTGGACATTACAATAATCCAATTGGTTTGTGTTACGATCAAAACCCTCCCTCATCTGGTCCGCACAGATCTATGTGGGGTCGTTGGGGAGAATACGAGTACATGCCGCCTCAACGCTATATTCATAACTTAGAACACGGTGGCATTGCCTTTTTATACAATCCTTGCGCCAGCCCAGATATAATTGAATCATTACGATTGCTAGCCTGTTCTTTTCCCGACGATGATGGTGGTCCTTTTAGATGGGTTTTGACTCCTTATGTAGATTTGCCTACAAACATTGCGGTAATTGCCTGGGAATGGTCTTATTCTAACAATTGTTTCGAAGAATCTAGTATAAACACTTTTATAGATGAACATTACAGAAATGCTCCAGAAGATTTTTATTATAATGGTAGCTACGATACATTATTTTTAGGGAAGTGTGAGGCTTATGGTTGTAACGATCCAGCTGCTTTAAATTTCGAATCTACAAGTCTGCTTGACAACGGGTCTTGTATTTATCCTATTATAGACAGCCAATTGGTTTCTTTTGTAGCAGGTTGGTCCTTATTTTCCACCTATATAGAACCTCAATACTCGTCCATGGATTCTGTTTTTAATACAATTATCGATCAAACTATTATTGTGAAAAACAATACGGGTGAAGCCTTTTTGCCTGCTTGGAATATGGATATGGATATGGAAAATGGTCAAGGTTATCAATCTAAACTAACCGCAGCATCTGAAATATTCATACAAGGAACTCAGTTACAACCTGAGTTAAATCCAATTAATTTAAATGCAGGATGGAACATTATTGCTTATTTAAGAGAAGAACCTGCAGATTGCATTATGGTTTTTGACGATATAGTAGCTCAAATTACGATTGTAAAAGATGGACTCGGAAATGTTTACCTTCCTGAGTGGGGTTTCAATAACATCAATCAAATGTCTGCCGGTAAAGGGTATCAGGTAAAAGTTTTGAGTGAGGCTACTTTACTATATTTAGCGAATGATGAGGAATATTAGCGTTTATGCGCTCTAAGGTTTTTGTGTCTATTGCATGATCTCCTTCATAACTCAGCCATTTAGCATTTAATTTTGTAACCTCTAATTTGTATTTTTCTACAAATTCGTTCGTATAAAATTCATCCTCTGTTCCAAATACAATGTAATTGCTTGTTTTCGAGTGTTGCAATTTGTATTTTTTGTAATTGAAGTCGTCAGCAATTTTACCAGCCCACAAAATGAATGAATGGATTGTATGTTTTGTTTTTAAACTCCACCTACTTACAGTAGCTGTACCTTGAGAAAACCCTAACACGTTAAGCGTACAATCTTTAGAGGCTTCATTTAGAGCTGTATCTATAATTTGTTCGATAAAATTACAATGGTCAATTATTTCATCGTCTCTATTTTCTTTTGTCATCCAACTAGCCCCCACACGGCCAGAAAAGCCTTTTAAATAGAATTTGTTAAATCCTTCTGGAGCAATAATACATACATTATCTTTTTGTATAGATGCAAACTTTTTTAAAAAAAACTTTGCCAATTGTCCATAACCATGGCACACTAGCCAGATTTCCTTTGTGTTTTTGTCTAGTTTACCTAAAGTGTAATAATGGGCAGTTGTTTTAACTTTTACAGTGTGTATATTCATGCTACTATTTTTTACTGATGCTTAGGAATTCGGGCATTAAGTCATTATCAATAGTTACCGAGAGTTGGTAGTGTTCTAGTTTCCATTCTGTCCCGTTATAACTAACAACTCCAGTGCTTCTACAATCACCCATCCAGGTATCTAAAACTTCGTCAAACCATGCAATAGTATTCGTTTTATTCAACCTAATAGTCCGCTCCTTAGGCGTAAAACTCCAAGCTTTTCCTTTGTCAAAATAGGGTTTAGAAAATTCCGAAAACTCTTTTTTTGTCCAACGTTCTGTTTTGTCTGTTCCAATGAAAACGCCTTGTTTAGCTATAAAGTTAAAATAAGACTCAAAATTGGCATCAGCTGCATTTTTGTGCCAATTATCGATCTCGGTATTTAAATTTTTTGTTAGTTGTTCCTCACTTATTTTAGAACATGAAAACAATATCAATACAAGAAATAATAAGCTTAGGTGTTTCATTTAAATAACGATTTACGTCCGTATATTTTACATATTGGACAGGTGTATGGAGAATGGCCTCGCGCAGGACAATGCTCTCTTCCAAAGAAAATGATTTGTAAATGTAGCTTATTCCACAATTCCTTAGGAAACAAACGTTTTAAGTCTTTTTCGGTTTGTTCTACATTCTTCCCATTGGTCAATTTCCACCTGTAGGCCAATCTATGTATATGCGTGTCAACCGGAAAAGCAGGCACTCCAAATGATTGAGCCATTACAACAGAGGCTGTTTTATGACCTACACCGGGTAGTTCTTCAAGAAACTCAAAACTTTGAGGAACAGTACCCTTGTGTTTGTTAATTAAAATAGTTGAAAGATCGAAAATAGCCTTAGATTTTTTTGGCGATAATCCGCAAGGTCTAATAATAGCTCTAATTTCATCTACCGATAGTTTAACCATATCGTACGGATTATTGGCCTTAGCAAATAGTGTTGGAGTAACTGTATTTACTCTAGCATCTGTACATTGAGCAGACAATAATACGGCAATTAAAAGTGTATAAGAATCTTTGTGGTCTAGTGGGATTGGGGTTTTTGGATACAGACGTTCTAGGGTTTGCCTTATATCGTTTACTTTTTGTTGTTTGCTTGTTAACATTACACATTATTTTCTCAAAGATATTCAATGCTTGTTTAAATTCAATGTTTTTTTAGGGTATAAAATTAATAGTGTAGGTTTGGATACTCGTTTTTAAAATCGAATAACATTAATACTGTGATCTGTTAATTTATAAATTTACCTTAGCGTAGTTTTACAATTAATAGATTACCTAGCTCATTAATAAGAGCTTGCTCTTTTGATATGCAAGTATATTCTAAAAATTAGTAAATTCTGAAATAATCCTATAATTTGTATTGTCTAAAGGCTTTATAAATTAGATGAACCAACAAACTTTCTGATGAAAACACAATTCGCTTTTCTTTTATTAGCATTTACTGCTGTTACTGCCTATGCTCAATCTGAATTTGATGGATTTGCCTTGTACAATCAACAAAACGAAAACACTGCTTACCTCATTGATAAGGAGGGAGATATAGCTCATTCTTGGGCTTGTGATTTGCCATGTAATTATACAGTTCTACTTAAAAATAACGGTAATATTGTTCGAGGAGCTATCAACCCAAACAACACTTTAGATGGTGCTGCACAAGGAGGTAGAGTTCAAGAAATTGCTCCCAATGGTTCTATTGTTTGGGAGTTTACTTATTCCGATGCAACACATTTATCGCATCACGACATCACACTTGTAAACGATAATGTACTCTTAACTGCTTGGGAAGTTAAATCTACTCCAGAGTTAACACAAGCAGGCTACGATGACGCATCGAGTTCTAAATGGCCAACACACTTTATTGAAGTAGCAAACAATGGCTCGGGCGGTGGCGAAATTGTTTGGGAGTGGCATCTATGGGATCATCTCATACAAGACCACGATTCTAGTAAAGACAACTTTGGTGTTGTAGCAGAGCATCCAGAACTTATTGATATTAATATGTTGCCTGAAATGGGTGGCGGCGGTGGCCCTGGTCCTGGAGGAAATAGTGGTGACTGGTTTCATGTGAATGGAATCAATTATAATTCCGACCTAGACCAAATCGCATTTTCTTCTAGACATGCAAGTGAGGTGTTTATTATAGACCACAGTACTACAACCTTACAAGCAGCCTCTCATGCCGGAGGGAACTCTAACAAAGGAGGCGATTTACTGTACCGTTGGGGAAACCCATCTAATTATGGTGCTCCGGGTACTCAGCAAATTGCTGAGGCTGTACATGATGTTCGTTGGATTACAAACGATGGCAGACCTAATTCAGGTTTCCTACAGTTTTACAATAACAACGGAGGTGGAAACTCAGCTTCAACCGTAGATGCTATTCAAACCCCTGTAAACGGATTTAATTATGATTTATCTCCAGGACAAGCCTACGGCCCATCCTCTTATACTTGGAGACATTCATGTGAAGGGTATTCTAGTGGTCAATCTTCTCAGAACAGTATGACCAATGGAAATGTATTCGTAAACATGTCTGGCGGACAAGGCGGCGCAGGTTATATGTACGAAGCAGATTCTTTAGGAAACGTAATATGGCAATACAATGCTGGAGGCACTCCAAAAGCATTTAGGTACGAGTGTAAAGATCCTGGGATTATTGCACTTTTGGACAATCCATGTTCTATTGACGAAACGGCAATTGATGAGACCAGTCTTTCTCAATTTGTGGTTACTCCTAATCCTTCAAACGGAATCTTTACCATTGAGGGTATCAGGTCTTCTAACTTTTCAGTTACCGTGGTAAATGCATTCGGACAGTTGGTTCATAAACAAACTACTGATCAACTAGACCTTAGCGACTGTGCAAACGGACTTTACTTTATTGCCGTAAAAGCCGAGAACGGCTCCTCTACTTTAAGAAGCGTTTCGATAATAAAATAGTTTATGAAAATTTGGTCTTTAGGCTTCCTTTTATTTTTTTTAAACTCCTTTAATGCTTTGGCTCAAAACTCTTTTTACGAAACGGATTCAATTCGCGTAGTAAAAATTAATTTTTACCAAAACAATTGGGATCAAATACTAGACAGCCTTTATATTGAAGGCGATCGCAATAGAATTTTAGCGAATATTTTAATAGATGGCGTTTCGTACGATAGTGTTGGTGTGCGCTATAAAGGCTACAGTTCTGCGAGTATAAACCGACTTAAAAACCCGTTTAACATCAAACTGAACTATATAAAAAAGGGACAAAATCATCATGGAATAGATAAGATAAAACTTAGCAATGTATTTCAAGATCCTTCTTTTATTCGAGAGGTGCTTTCCTATCAAATAATTCGGCAGTATATGCCTGCGTCCGAAGCTAATTTTGCTAATTTATATATTAATGATACCCTCATTGGTTTGTATACGAATGTTGAAGCAGTTAATAACGAGTTTTTAGAAAAACATTTTACCTCTAAAAAGAATGTGTTGGTAAAAGGAAATCCAAAAGAGGTGGACTTGTATGGTGAAAATTCTAATTTGAGCAATACTCCGGGAACAGACACTTTAAACTACGCGTCTTTATACGTAATGGAATCTGATTACGGATGGGCAGAGCTGTATGGTTTAATAGACACTTTAAACAATTTTAAACATGCATTAAATGAGGTTTTAAATATTGATAGAACTTTATGGATGCATGCTTTAAATTATACACTTGTTAATTTTGATAGTTATATTGGATACGCTCAAAACTATTATTTATATCAGGACAATTTTGGTCGATTTAATCCAATAATTTGGGACCTAAACATGTCTTTTGGAAGTTTTCGCTTAGCCGATGCATCTACCTATTACGATGGCTTTTCTATAGCTGAAGCTAAAGTAATGGATCCATTAAGCCACTACTACGGGAACTCAGTTTATGCAAGACCATTGCTGCGAAATATATTCGAATCCAGTAGGTATCGAAAAATGTACTTAGCTCATATTCGAACCATTGTAGAAGAGAATTTTACCAATAATTATTACAAGGAACGAGCAGAGGAAATGTACAGCCATATTGATGCGAGTGTTTTAGCAGATACCAATAAATTTTATTCGTACTCCGATTTTCAAAACAATTTATACACTACGGTTAATGATTTAATCGACTACCCTGGTATAGTAGACCTCATGGAAGCACGCTCAGCTTATTTAGCGACTTATAAAGGCTACCAAAATGCGCCTGTAATCGATTCATTAATACATTACCCTGTAGAACCAATTTCTGGAGACACGATTGTAATTAGCTGTAAGGTAAGTGATGCTTCAGAAGTTATTCTTGCGCACAGGCATGAATCAAAATCCATTTTTCAAAAGCAATTAATGAATGATTCTGGTCTCTATGGAGACCTTGTTTCTTCAGACGGTTGGTTTACAACACAGGTCGTATCTTTGGGTACTAATTTGGAGTATTACCTATATGCAGAAAATGATTCTGCTGGAATTTTTTCGCCTAAACGAGCAGATTACGAGTACCATTCCATAAATACAAAGATAAGTAACGGAGACCTTGTTATTAACGAGCTTATGGCTGATAATACATCAACGGTAAAAGATGAAAACTCAGAATTTGACGACTGGATTGAATTGTACAACACTACCTCAAATTCAATTAATTTGTCGGGCTTGTTTTTAAGTGATGATGTATCGAACCTAACTAAATGGGCTCTTCCAAATGTTTCTATTCAAGCAGAATCGTACCAAATTATTTGGGCTGATGCCAATACCGATCAATCAGAAATCCATTCAAACTTCAAACTATCCGCTTCTGGCGAGCAGCTTTTTATTTCTGATGCAGATGCATATCTGATAGATTCCTTAACCTTTCCAATCCAAATAGAGGACATAGCTTATGGTAGATTGCCAAACGGAACCGGTGCATTTACCTATATATCTCCTACGGTTAATACTTCAAATAATACAGCTTCGGTTATACCAGCTCACAGTAATTTGGTTTTAAAAGCTCATCCAAACCCCGTAAGCGAAGTTTTATACATTTCAATCGAATCTCAAATCGAATCAGCACTAAATATATACGATGCATTAGGTAGAAAACTCTATTCTAAATCCTTTTCTGCTGGAATAATCGAAATGGATATTTCAACTTTAAATTTAAAGCCAGGTGTTTATTTTGTCGTAGTAAAAGCTGGAGAGCTGGTCTCTAATCAAAGAATCATTAAACTCTAAATTTATCCTATGAAATTTTCAAACATACTTCTTGCTCTAATTTGTTCAATTCCAATGTTTGGGCAACAATTTACGCATTACACGGAGTCCGATGGATTAGTAAATAATTCTGTTAATTGTATTGCTATAGATGCTAATCAGTCTGTATGGCTGGGTACAAATAATGGTATTTCTAAGTTCGATGGTTTTGAATGGATTTCTGATACTACAAACCTAATTAATAATAATGTTACAGCACTATTTACAAGCAGTACAGGAGATTTATGGGTAGGTACAGACGATGGAATTAGTGTGCTTTCTGAGTCAATTTGGAGCACCCATACAGAGCAGGATGGTTTAGGTGATAACCGTGTAAGCTCCATTAACGAAGATGCAAATGGAGTGATTTGGGTGGGCGAAAAAGAGGGGCTTTCTCGTTTCGACGGAACTACTTGGTCTTCATATTCCATGAGTGATGGACTTCCCTTTGGAGGTGTTAAGTACGTAACATTTGATTCTAATAACGAGCTTTGGCTTGCCAATAATTTATATGGACTAATTCATTTTAACGGAAATAGCTTTACGATTTACGATACCGAAGCTGGTTTAGTAAGCAATAAAGTAACTTCTATAGCTATTGATCAGGACGATACCAAGTGGATTGGAACCTCTCAAGGAATATCTGTTTTAGATGCAAACAATCAAGTTTTAGCTCAGCATACAATGATGCTTTTATTACCAGAACCCGATACTTTAAATCCTGTTGTTGATATAAAAATAGACTCTCAAGGAAATGTATGGACAGGAATATACGTTGATTATTTGGTTACTGTTGGAGGCGTTGCAGCCTGGAACGGTTCTTTGTGGTCCGAATTCGCAAACGAAGAGGTTCTTGTTGGGCCAGTAGTAAGAGCTTTGGCTATTGATGGCAACGACAATGTATGGGTGGGCACAAGCTCTGGATTTACTAAAATGAGTGGAGTCTCTTTATCTGTATCTCCTATAAGTGTAAGCTCAAATCTTGAGATTTACCCAAATCCTACTCGAAATGTCATACACTTTAATGAGCGTGTTAAGGGTTCAATTCGTATTTACAATCCATTAGGTCATCTTGTTTTAAAACAAGCAACTGATAAAGGATTAAATAAAATTTATGTTGAAGATTTATCCAATGGTATTTACATTCTTAAAAGTGATAATGGTGCTTCACAAAAACTGATAATTAAACACGACTAAATTAGTAGATTTTAATTAGGAGCGGTAAGTCCAAGCGATTATGTAAACTTATAAACTTTTTGTTTTCTTACCGTCCACAAAATCTTTAAGATAATACGGTTCAAAATAAGCTACATCTTCAAAGTCCTTTATTTTGTACTTATGCTCCACTAACTGAGCAACTGCTTTAGAGCAAGGGTATGTATTTGGGGCAAAAAAGCTGTTTACTCCCTGGTACAAGCGTTCACTTTTCTCCGCTCCATCTCCAATAAAATGACACGATGCTTTTTTTATAAATTCTCGGTAAGAATCTGCGGTAAGAATAAGTGCTTCGGTCTTTTTTAGTTTAGTAAAACGAGCGTCAAACACTGCTGTGTAAACTTCCATCCTTCTTGCATCTAACATTGGTATAAGAATATCGTTTTCATTTAGGGTATGTGTTAAAGCATAAGTTCTACAAAGCACCTCAAGTGTTTCTATACTTATTAAAGGGATGTCTAAGCCAAAGCAAAGTCCTTTAGCGGCAGAAACACCAATTCGTAATCCGGTATAAGAACCCGGACCTTTACTAATTGCAATAGCATCAATTTCTTTAAGTTTTACATTAGCCTTAATGCAAATCTCCTCTATAAAAACATGAAGTTTTTCAGAATGAGAAAATTCCCCTTCGTTGTGATCTATAGATTCTAGAACAAGTCCATTTTCACTAAGTGCCAATGAGCAATTTTTTGTAGTAGTATCTATGGTAAGAATGCGAGCCATTTCTATTTTTTTTCAAATTTAAGCTTAAATAAGACTTTGAGTTTGGATTGCTAAAATTTATTCATTCCATTTTGCATTTGTCATCACTAGGCTTTCTATTTTCTTTAAACGCTCCTTTAATTCTTTTGAAATAGCTCCTTTATGTTTAAGAATTATTGTGTCTGTTTGTGAGTAAATAGATAGGCTAGTTAGAGGAAGGTCTTGAGCTCTAGTATTGAAGTCTATCGATTTTGCGAAGTCCTTACTCTTTAGTAATTCGTTTAGCTCATTAAAATCAGACTTGTCCATATACCATTCAAAAGTACCCTGATGCTCCACAAAGCGTTTACCGTTATACATTACCAAACGATTCTCGAATAAGCTCACATCAAAAATAGGACAAGTTCCGAAGCAGGGCCCTTTTTTTAGCTCCAGCCTTAATTTATCCTTTGATATTAACTTGTTATTCTCTTTCACACTAGTACATGAAATAAGTGAGGCAATTAGTACGACTATAATTTTCTTCATTGTAAAACGTTTTGGTATCTTTCCTTTTTTACAAATATAACATATGCGAGTACATTTTATTGCAATTGGTGGTGCAGCAATGCATAATTTAGCATTAGCCTTAAAAGAAAAGGACTATTTCGTTACTGGATCTGATGATGCCATTTTTAATCCCTCAAAATATAGATTAGAAAAGGCAGGTATATGCCCCAATACTATGGGCTGGTTTCCCGATAAAATAAACAACGATATTAATGCTGTAATTGTTGGCATGCATGCTCGCGCTGATAATCCGGAGTTATTAAAAGCCCAAGAATTGAATTTAACAATTTATTCTTATCCCGAGTATTTATACGAGCAAGCTAAAAATAAAACAAGAATTGTTATTGGGGGTAGTCATGGTAAAACAACGATAACCTCCATGATATTACATGTTTTTCAAACGCTTGGTTTGGATTGCGATTATATGGTTGGAGCACAATTAGCTGGATTTACAACGATGGTAAAATTAAGTAATGCTCCAATAATTGTTTTAGAAGGCGATGAGTATTTATCCTCTCCTATAGACCTCAGACCAAAGTTTCATCTTTACAAACCACATATAGCCCTTTTAAGTGGTATCGCTTGGGATCATATTAACGTATTCCCAACATTTCAAAATTACCTAGAACAATTCGATATTTTTATTAAAAAAATTGAACCAAAGGGCTATTTAACTTTTTGTTCTTCTGATGCTGAACTAACTTTATTAGTGGGCGCAAATCCAGATGTAAAATCTGAAGCCTATCATTTACCAAGCTATGATATTAGGGATGGAATTACTTACCTTAACTTTACAGATACCCTTATCCCTTTAGAGATTTTTGGAGAACACAATTTAAAAAATATGATGGGTGCATTTAATGTTTGCAAACAACTGGACGTTTCTCACGACCAGTTTTTTGCTGCAATGTCTAGCTTTAAGGGCGCTTCTAATCGATTAGAAAGAATTTTTCTTCGAGATGGATTAAAAGTGTACAAAGATTTTGCTCATTCGCCCTCTAAGGTTAGGGCTACCGTAAAAGCTGTTAAATCACAGTTTCAAACACATAAAGTAATTGCGGTATTAGAATTACACACTTACAGTAGCCTAACTAAATCTTTTTTATCGGAGTATAAAAATGCTATGAATGGGGTAGAGGTTGCCTTGGTTTATTTCGATCCTAAAGCAATTGCGCATAAAAAATTAGCGGGTTTACCCGAGCGCTTAGTCTTTGATTCTTTTAATAGATCGGATTTAAAAGTAGTGACTAACAGTACTGAACTTTGTGAGAAAATTGAAACTGAAATATCTGAAAAAGCAATAGTTCTTTTTATGAGTTCAGGTAATTTTGGAGGACTAAACCTAGAGGTATATTCAAAGACGTTATAAACAGGCAACTAGTTGTTCTAGTTTCATCCCTCTCGATCCTTTTATCAATACAAAAGAATTTTTTATGGGTGTTAGCTCTAAACTAGACAAAAGCTCCTTGGTGTTTTTATAAGCACTGTATTCTGTGTGGTTTACAGAACTAAAAATTTCGCCTACCAGTTTTACATTGTTCAAACCTAGGCTTAAACACTGGTTTATTATGTTAAGATGTTCCTTTTTAGAATCGTTGCCAAGCTCAAACATATCTCCAAGAATAAGTACTTTATTTGAATGTTCTATGTTTCTCATGTTTAGCACAGCTTTCTCTACACTCATTGGGTTGGCGTTGTATGCATCTAATAATAAGGTATTAGAGCCTGTTTCAATCAGTTGAGATCTGTTGTTAGATGGTACATACAATTCTAATGCGTCTTTTATCTGTTTTAGCTCTACACCAAAATGAATTCCAATTGCAATACTTAAGGAAATATTGTCAAAATTGTAATCTCCTATAAGATTTGTATTTACATTAATTTCCTCTACTAATACGCTTACCTTAGGTTGAGCTTTAGAAAATTTAACCTTATAATTGCTTGTGTTTAGTTGTCCATAGGTATAATGTTTAATGTTTTTTGGTGTATTTTCAAGTAATATTTGTTGGTTGTCCTTAATAAAAATTGCACCTTTCTTTTTGTCTAAATATCTGTAAAGTTCTGTTTTAGCCCTCAAAACACCCTCTAAAGATCCAAATCCTTCTAAATGGGCTTTCCCAATATTTGTTACAACACCATAGTCTGGCTCTGCAATCTTACATAAAAAATCAATTTCGCCCACATGATTGGCTCCCATCTCTATAATTGCAAACTCGGTATTCTGTTTAATAGAGAGTAAGCTTAATGGAACACCTATATGATTGTTAAAGTTACCTATAGTTGCTGAGCTCGTATATTTTTTTGCAAGTACTCTATGAATTAACTCTTTACTGGTCGTTTTTCCATTTGATCCGGTTATGGCGAGTACAGGGCAGGTTAATTGTTTTCTGTGGTGGTTAGCTAAATTTTGTAAGGTTTCAAGTGCATTTTCTACTAAAATGTATCTATCGTCCAAAACATATTTTTCTTCATCTACAACAGCATAAGCTGCACCTAACTCCAGTGCTTGTATGGCAAATTTATTTGCATTATAATTTGGACCTTTTAAGGCAAAAAACAAACCACCTTTCTTAATAGATCTTGTATCAATACTTATTTCTGTATGTTTTAAAAAGATGGAGTAGAGGGCTTCAATCATCGTTTCATTTATTTTTCATAAAAAAAGCCTCTCGGTAGGAGAGGCTTTTTTTTATCTTGTTATTCTTCTTGATTTCCTTTTGTTTGGCTTTAAATTTTGAGAACCCATTCGATCCATAACACATCGGAACCCGATAAAGTCAGTTCCTATTTCGCTGTTCATAAATCTTTTTGCTCCTGGGTTCAACCAGTACGATCGATCTTTCCAAGAACCACCTTTGTAAACATGAACATCGTCATTAACTAAAGTTGTCTTACCGTAATCGTACATTGCCGCTTCACCTTGAGAATCTCCCTTAGCATAATAGATACTAGATTCTATATCTCCATCGTATCTGTTAGAGTTTTTAGCTTGTTGGTAGTTTCTTCTGAGTTTGTCTGCTTCAGACTCTAAGGTTTGCATTCTACCTAATGAATCTGCTTCTATATAGTAGCCTTCTTCGTCTTTAGCTTTGTTCGTGAATACATTTCCTCTAAAAGGCATGAAATCATCTAAATTATCAGCATCGTCTCTGTATACATCTAAAACCCATTCAGCAACGTTTCCACTCATGTCAAATAAGCCGTAATCGTTTGGTGGAAAAGATTTGATTTCTGTGGTTCGAGAACCTGCATCGTTTAGAGAACCTGCAATACCCATATTATCTCCATCACCTCTTTTAAAGTTTGCCAACATTTCTCCAGCAAACTTTTTTCTATTGTCTCTTAGAGAGTTTCTGTCCCATGGGTAGTATCTTCCGTCGTCTATGTTTCCTTCTATAGACATTCCTATTAATCCCCAAGCAGCAAATTCCCATTCTGCTTCGGTTGGCAATCTAAATCCGGACGTTAGTACACCATCTTCTTTTGATCCTCTACGTCCAACCTTGCTCTTTGGATTTCTTAAGTCTTTGTAACCGCTGTTTTTTCTAACAGCTCCTGTGTATTGTCCTGCTCTGTAAGTTTCGGTGTTAAAGTTATCGTCGTCAAATTGTTCTGTGTTGTGTTTTAAAGATTTAGCATCAATCAGTGCCAATTCATTTACACGATCGGTTCTCCAGGCACAATAGTCTTGAACTTGATCCCAAGAAACACCCACTACTGGGTAATGACTAAATCCTGCATGACGTAAATAATTACTTACCATTGGGTCGTTAAAGCCTAACTCACTTCTCCAAGCATTTGTATCTGGTAAGGCGTTCCAATAAACTTCGGGATAACTTTCCCCAAAAACACGGGTTAACCAAAATAAATATTCTCTGTAGGAAACGTTGGTTACCTCGGTTTCGTCCATGTAAAATGAGGAAACAGATACTTGACGTGGTTTAGCGTTTTGTTCCATCAAAACATCTTCTTCAGTTTGACCCATGATAAAGGAGCCACCTTCCACAAACACCATTCCTACTGGAAGTGCTTGTTTGTAGTTTAGTTCTGCTTCAAAACCTCCGTTAGATGAAGTATTAACTTTCCATCCAGTAGTTTGAGACATGTTTTTGTATTTCCCTCCACAAGAGCTGATAAATAAAACAAGTCCTACAATTAACAGTTTAGATAAAGAATTTGACATTTTCATAGTGTATAACGCGTTGATGTTATTCGTACTCTAATAAGTTGACTAATTTACTTAAAATTTAGGGCACTTAATAGCTTTTAATTTTTTTCTTTTTGTTCTGCACGCTAGTTGTAATGTTACAGAAACTTCGTGTGCTCCACCAGATACTCCTGAGAGTTTAGATACAGTATAATCGTAACTATACCCAAAACGGATGCCACTATTTTCGTAACCCAATACTACCAAAATTGCATCTGGATTTGAGAAGTTACTTCTGTAGTAAAGCCCACCCGAAACACTTTCGTTTGTTAGAGACATTCCCACATTTAATTGTTCTGCTCCAGCTTGTTTAAGATACATTAGGTTAGGAGTTACAAAAGGACCGTCCATTTCTATTCCCATTCTTTTACTATTTCCTACTGCTATGTTGGCACCAGTATGAACCGTAAACCTACTTGGTAAAAAACTTTCTTCTATGTACGAATCATCTGGTTGAGAGATGTGATGCAAAGCTAATCCAAAGAAATATTTTTTTGTAAATGCCATCATACCAAGAGATACATCTGCGTAGCCCACATTGTCGGCTATTAGGTCAACGTTCTCTTGGGTCTCGTATATGAATCCATAGTTTGGGTCAATTTGATCTCCAAAAAATAGTTTTGATTTGTCTAGACTTTTTTGATGGTAACTAGCTTGTATACCTGTAAGTACTGTGAATTTTCTAGATACTTGAAGTTGGTAGGAATATATAGCGTTTACTTGGGTACTCTTAATGACTCCCTCGCCTTGCACATCATTAATTATTTGTAAACCTAAGCCACCGTTTAGAGCCTCTACGTTTTTATCTATAGAAATACTGTTTGTTACAAAGGCTCCCTTTAAACTAGGCCACTGGTTTCTATGATTTAAAGAAATACGTGGGCAGTTGGCAGAACCAGCCATTGCAGGATTTAGGTACATCGGGTTGGCATAAAACTGCGTAAATGCAGGGTCTTGAGCCATCGCTTGGGTTGATATACCTAAACTTATGATTGCCAATAAGGCAAATAATCTATTTCTAATCATATTACTTTCGGTTACAAGTCACAATAATACAATAATTTTTGAAATTTTAATCCTCTGTTTTGTGTCAAAAATAATTCATTTACGGTTTTGTGAAATAATTGTGCCAAAACTTACTATTTTTGACAATAGATTTATTTTTTAGACGTTCTAGATTTTTAGTATTAATTAATTAGTTGATGATGCGATTTTATTTCTTTTTTTGTTGGGTGTTGTCAATGTCTTTTGGGGGTCTTATTGCTCAAAACCAAGAGTTTATAGATTTGTCGTGGTTAGAGTCTAAATCTCATTTATACAACGATAGCCTTGTGGAGACCCTTTTCTTTAAGGGTGCTTTTTATTCATTTGAAGAGCATAATTTTCCAGTCTTTAGGAAAAAAATACGTCTTCCAGAAAATGTATCTTCTGCCGAAGTGCTTATTACATCACTCGATAGTAGTCTTTTTTCAGCTTTAGATCTCAATCTATTAAATTCTGACTTGCCCTATTCTTCTTTAAAATGGCATATTTCTTACGAACGTAAGATTCCTTATCTAACTTTTGCCTTTATTCCTTTAACCGCCAACCATAAAATCAACCAATTTAGTTACACGATCAATTTAACTTATTCAGATTTTGATATAAATGCTAAAAGAACATCAAGCCAGAATTCCGTTTTAAGTCAGGGCGATTGGTTTCGTTTTAAAGTAAGCGACGACGGTCTGTATCGAATTGATAAATCTACCTTTGATGAAATGGGTGTCTCTTTAGCCTCAATAGATCCACGTAATATCCAGATTTACGGAAATGGGGGTGCTATGCTTCCGGAGTACAATGCTGATTTTAGATACGATGATTTAGTACAAAACGCAATTTTCGTGTCTGGTGAAGAGGATGGAATTTTCGATTCGAATGACTTTGCAGTCTTTTATGCTCAAGCTCCACATAGATGGATTTACAATAAGTCAAATTTTGCCTTTGAACATGTTTTAAATATATACGATACTAATAATTACTACTACCTTCATATTGGCGAGGAATATGGTAAAAGAGTACAAACTATTGAACAAGCAGAAAACCCAAACTTCGAAGTAGATTTTCATACACAAGCAACCTTTTACGAATGGGAGAATAAAAATTTACAAAGCACCGGTAGGCAATGGTTTGGCGAGTATTTTAGTTTTAACGAACAATACAATCTTAATTTTAACTTCGATTCTAGAATAAAAACAAGTCCTATTCGAATAAAATCGAGAGCTGTAGCTCGATCTTCATCTGCTACAAGTATTTCATGTAAGCAAAACGGCTCAGAAATTCTCAACGTACCAATTGGCACCAACGTAAGCTCATCGGTTTATGTAGATGATGGTGAGGCTATTTCTGAATTTTCAAGCAATCAAGACAACATCAGTTTAAGTGTTTCTTATAATAAAAATGGAGATGCTGCTGCATTTGCCTACCTCGATTATATAGAGCTTGAGGCTAAATGTGCATTAAGTTACAATGGAGGTCAGTTGCTCTTTAAAGAGCCTTCTACTGTGGCCGAGAATAGAGTCTCTAAGTTTTTAATAAACTCTAATTTAAATAATTTTGTTATTTGGGAGGTAACAGACCCTACAAATAGTACACAAATAAACCTCACAAACTACGATAGCTTTTCCATACAAACAAACCGTTTAAAGGAGTTTGTAATCCACGATTTAAACAAGTCTAGTTACAATAAACCACTGTTTGATAAGCAAATACCTAATCAAAACCTACACGGACAATCTCCTGCAGATTTATTAATTATAACTGCCGAAGAATTTTTAGAAGCCGCAGAACGTCTAGCAGAATTTCATATTCAAGAAGACGGCATGCGGGTAAATGTTGCCACCACAGAGCAAATTTACAACGAATTTAGCTCGGGAAAACAAGACTTAATTGCCTTAAGATCTTATGTTAAAATGTTTTACGACAAGGCTCAAACGGAAAACGACCTTCCTGAAAATGTGCTTCTTTTTGGCGATGCGAGTTACGATTACAAAGGAATAACCAATGCTAACGGACTTTACGATGATGTGAATTTCGTGCCTACTTTTCAATCAGAATATTCCTTTGCACTAGGAGCCTCTTTTTGTACCGACGATTTTATCGCTTATTTAGATACCTTGGAGGGTGCTCAAAACTCTATGAGTTACGATGGTATGGATATAGGTGTTGGGCGTATTGTTTGCCAAACTTTAAATGAAGCACAGGCTGTAGTCGATAAAATAATCAACTACAACTCTGTAAACTCTTTTGGAGATTGGAGGTCTACAATTTGCTTTGTTGCCGAC
>Ga0233426_10001708_pt1 | contig 19453 bp, 13 predicted proteins | sample SI_118_April2016_6_FD_179875 | JGI IMG/M metagenome (GOLD analysis project Ga0233426, IMG submission 179875) | Seawater microbial communities from Saanich Inlet, British Columbia, Canada - SI_118_April2016_10_MG | ecosystem: Environmental > Aquatic > Marine > Inlet | place: Canada: British...
TGTTTCTGCGGGGATGCCAGCGTTTGATCACGCGATGATCTGGGCGGATGATGAAAGCCTCGAACTGCCCTCGACGTCGCATATTTCAATCGTTGATAGCTATGGCAATGCGCTGTCGATGACGACGACGATTGAGAACGCTTTTGGATCGCGCCTGATGGTAGGTGGGTTTCTTTTGAACAATGAACTGACAGATTTTTCGTTCCGCACACACAAAGACGGCGTACCGATTGCAAATGCAGTTGCGCCGGGAAAACGTCCGCGCTCTTCAATGGCACCGACGATTGTTCTGAAAGATGGCAAGCCTGTATTGGTTGTCGGCAGTCCCGGCGGCAGTCGCATCATTGGCTACGTTGCAAAAACGATCATTGCGCATCTGGATTGGGGGATGGACGTGCAGCAAGCTGTCTCGCTCGGGCACGGGGTCAACCGCTTTGGGACGTTTGATATTGAAGCAGGTCGTACGATAGAAACGCTTGGACCCGAGTTGGAGGCAATGGGATTCAAAGTGAAGGTTCGTGATCTGAATTCGGGTTTGCACGCGATTGCGATCGGGGCTGATTTGCAAGGCGGCGCTGATCCACGACGGGAAGGGGTGGCGCTTGGAGAATGAGTTTATTTGGAAAGATGAAGCTGTGGGTGCGTGCATAAGAGGATGAGGTCGCATTCTTGCAGTTTTGCGTCGGCACGGCCTCGCGAAAGCGTTCTGATTTTGCGACAAGCGTTGCAACGGTATTTAAGGGGAGTCGCGGGCTTATGAAAACGGACGTTAAAGCACTGGTCATTGGCGGCGGCGCCGTTGGAACGTCTATCGCGTATCACTTGGCCAAAGCGGGTTGGGATGATGTCATGCTTTTGGAGCGCGACGAGCTGACTTCTGGATCTACGTGGCATGCGGCGGGTCTTTTGCCGTTGTTCAATATGTCGTTCGCGACGACGCATATTCATCAGTATTCGGTAGAGTTCTATAAGCAGCTTGAGGCAGAAACAGGCTTGAACGCGGGCTTTGCGGTCGTTGGTAATTTGCGCATGGCGCAAACCAAGGAACGTATGGATGAATACATGGTCTATGCGACTACGGCCGACACATGTGGTGTGCCTTATGAATTCCTGACGCCTGATGAGATCAAAGCGCGTTGGCCGTTGATCAATACGGAAACGCTAGAAGGCGCTTTGTATCACGCGACCGATGGCTACATTAATCCAGCTGATGTTACGATGGCGATGGCCAAAGGAGCGCGCCAGCGCGGTGTGGAAATTGTGCGCCGCCTACAAGCGGATGCGTTTGAATGGAACGGCACGCATTGGAACGTGACCTGCACGAAGATGATCGAAAAGGGGGGTAATTTGATTCCTTCTGACGAGCAGGTTGTGATCACCGCAGAGCATGTTGTGACCGCCTCTGGCAACCATGCGCAGCGCACTGCAAAAATGCTGGGCATCAAGATCCCCGCGATCCCGGTTGAGCATCAATTCATTGTCACGGATGTTGATCCCGCATTGCAGCAGTGGCGCAAAGACGGCAATCCAGAGCACCCTGTGATCCGCGACGCGGACGCGCAAAGCTATGTGCGTGAAGAGCGCGGTGGCTGGATCCTGGGTGTTTATGAAAAGAACGCGCCAGCGGTGTTTGAGCATGGCGTTCCCGACAGTTTCCGCGCTGATCTGTTCCCGCTCGATCTGGAGCGCATTGAAGATCAATACATGGCGATGATCCACCGCATGCCGTCTTGCGAAGAGAGCGGTTTGAAGGATGATTTCAACGGGCCAATTTGCTATACGCCCGACGGCAACCCCCTGGTTGGACCTGCGCCCGGACTGCGCAACATTTGGCTGGCTGAAGGGTTTTCATTCGGCATTACGGCGGCTGGTGGGACAGGATATTACCTTGCACAAATGATGGTGGACGGTGAAGCCGAGATCGACATGGCATCGCTTGATCCCAAGCGCTACGGTTCTTGGATGACCACTGAATTCGCAGCACGTAAAAACGAAGAGTGCTACGATCACGTCTATACTTTGCATCACCCTGATGAAGAACGCCCAGCGTGTCGCCCGCTTCGCACAGCACCTGCCTATGACCGCCAAAAAACACGCGGTGCGCAGTTTGGGTTTGTGAACGGGTGGGAGCGTCCGAATTACTATGGTCCGCTGGATGCACCTGAAAACTTTGACCTTGAGGGCCGTTCGTTTCGCCGTGGCACATGGTGGCAGCACGCTGTGGATGAGGCGAAAGCGATCCGCGAGGGCGTTGGCCTGATCGATGCGACGGCCTTTACCAAACACGTTGTCAAAGGACCTGGTGCGACGGCGTTTCTTGATTGGTTTACGTGTAACAAATTGCCCAAGGTTGGCCGTATCAACCTGACTTATGCGCTAACAGCAGCGGGCACGACGCGCACAGAATACACGATCGTGCGCAACGGCGAGAACGATTATTACCTCGTGTCAGCGGGGGCTTGGACGGCGTATGACGCAGACTTCTTGCGCAAATGTGCTGAAGATAAAGCGCCTGAATTTGGATATATCGAAATTCAGGATGTGACGACGCAATGGGGTGTGTTTGCAATTGCTGGCCCGAAATCCCGCGATGTCTTGAACGCGGTCATCAAAGATGCTGATCCGGCAACGGCGCTCACGAACAAGCGGTTTCCATGGCTGTCAGCACGCAAGATCGAGTTGGGGATGTGTCCTGTGAATGCGATCCGCGTTGCGTATACGGGCGAGTTGGGTTGGGAATTGCATCATCCGATGGAGATGCAGAACTACCTGTTTGATCTACTTGAAAAAGCAGGTGAACCGCATGGCATGAAACTGGTTGGGGCGCGCGCGCAAAACTGGCTGCGTCAGGAAAAATCGTACCGTGCGTTTGGCAACGAGTTGGGCCGCGATGCGACCCCTGTTGAAGCTGACTTGCCGCGCTTCATTGATCTGTCCAAAGAGTTCCAAGGCAAGGCAGAAATGGAAGCCATTGGCGTACGTTCTAAATGTGTAACGCTTTTGATTGATGGCCCAAGCGACGCCGACCCATGGGGTCATGAAGCGTTGTTTGATGGCGGTGTTAAGATTGGTCGTCTCACCTCTGGCGGTTATTCTGTTCACTTTGGTAAATCTATCGGCATGGGGTATGTGACACCTGAGTTGGCAAGCGTGGGTACCAAGCTAAAGGTCAAAATGCTGAACCAGCTTTGGGATGCTGAGATTGTTGAAGACAGTCCATATGACCCGAAGAACACGACGATCCGTGTGGACGGGTAGAGCACGGTAAAAAGAGGCGGCACATTCTGGAGCCGTCTTTTCTAATTAGACCCGTCGTTTTTTGCGCCAGGTATTCCACTGTGCTTGCGAACCATTGAAGCAGTTCAGATCAACCTCTTTTTCAATCCCGTCTAAAACGCCTGTCGCCGTATATTGCCAAAACTGCCAGCCGCGTACGCCATAGCGTTTTTCGACGTGGTTTGCGGTGGAACGCAGCCAGAAATCGCGCTTGAGACGGGCAACATCGTTGCGTTCCCAAAAGTCAGGAGCGGTGTAAACGACGACGCGGGTTTGATAGTGGCGCTCAACGATTTTGATGAATCGGTTGGCAACGCGGCGTACTTCTGCAGCAGGGGGACGCAATGTGCACGTCGGGGAAAACGGGTTCCATTCCAGATCCAGCACAGGGGGCATGCCACCACGCAAACGCGGGACGTTCTTGATGAACCATTTGGCCTGCGTATCGGGATCCGTGCAGAAGTAGTAAAAATGGTATGCTCCAACTGGCACGCGCGCGCGCTTTGCGGCACGCCAGTTCGCGTTGAATTCAGGATCCAGAAGATCGCCACCTTCAGTTGCTTTCAACCAAGCAAATTGGATGCCTTGGCGCTTGATCTGCTTCCAATCCATTTGTCCCTGAAAACGTGCGGCATCAATGCCGTGCACTGGAAACGAAGACGGCCCACGCCGGCCAAAATCAACCGGTGCGTTGTCCTTGAATTGGGAGCGCGCCAGCAAAAGGGAAGGGGCGGACAGCAAGGGCAGGCTTGCGATCCCCAAAAGCGTCGTGCGGCGGGTCAAAGTCATTCAATTTACTCCGGTTTCCTAAATACAAGGCACAGATTATTCGCGGGCATTTCGAGGACATGAACAGTTTGCAGCCCTGCTTCAACACTCCACTCAATCACATCAAAATCGTCTTTATAGCCGATTGTCGGGTCTGTGTTGATCAGGCTTTCATGAAACCGTGCGTCCCCTTGCGAGGTCAATTCCCCCCCTCGCATAAAGGGTCCATATAACATGAGCACACCACGCGGGGCGAGCGCGCGCGCCGCCTCTTGGATAACTGTGCGCGCTTCGGCTTCGGTTATCAAATGCAAAAGATTCACCGATACAATCAGATCAAGCGGCCCTGTTGTCTGGCTCCAACCCGTTTTTGCGGCATCTAAACGCACCGGCAATGTCAGGTTTTCCAGCTGCGCTTCACTGACGTAAATCCCGATTGACGTTAGGCGTTCAGCATCAATGTCTGTGGGAACCCAAGTCAGATTTGGACAGCTTTTCGCAAATGCAACGCAGTGTTGACCTGTACCGCTTGCGATCTCCAACGCACGTCCTTGGCGGGGGGCAACATCGCGCAGGACTTGGCACAAGGGGCCGACATTTTTCGCAGCAGAGGGCGCAACAAGACGGCCATCAGGCAAGGGGTCTGCGATACTTGCGGTTGGTGGCAATTCTTGGGTCACACGCGTTCCTCCCAGCGGTCTGTTGCAGGCGGTGGTGTGGGGCTAAGGGCGGTGATGCGCGCGTAAAGGGCATCGTCCATTTGAAAGGTAGTCGCATCTAACGAAGGCTTCAATTGCTGCTGTGAACGCGCCGATATCAAAGGAACCGGACCCGAGGTATGGCGCGCAACCCAGGCCACGGCCAAGGTCGCAGGGTTCACAGATAATTCGTCGCCTAGGTCCTTTAGCGATTGCGCGGTTTCATGCATATACACCAGTGAATAGCGTGCGTTATAGCGGTCATCGGTGTTCAGTCGCCCATCGCCGCCGTTCGTATATTTACCTGTTAGCAGACCACCGCCCAAGGGGGAGTAGGGCGCGCAGACTATGTTCTGATCCTTGCACATGGGGAGCAGTTCGACCTCTGCCTGACGTTTGACAAGATTGTACATGGGCTGGATAATATCAATGCGTGTACCATTTGATTTGGCCAGCGCGACGGCGTCCATGACCTGCCATGCAGCGAAATTAGACAGACCGATGTAGCGGATCTTTCCGGTACTTTGCTGCTGGGCAAGCCATTCTATCGCACGTGGTAAATCAGCGCCGACATGGCGATGCAGATAAAGAATGTCCACACACTCCATGGCCAGACGTTTGCGCGAAACTTCGAAATCTGCTTGCAACTTGGCAGGGTCACCATTGCCATCATAAGCGACTTTGCTGGCGATCATCACCTGCGCACGAACGGGGGCGGCAAGTGTGCCCAAGATCGTTTCAGACGCGCCGTCCGTGTAGATGTAGGCAGTGTCAAAATGGTTAATACCCGCGTCGAGAGACGCTTCTAACATAGCGCGCGATGCGGTTTCATCGGCGGTTCCACCGAACTGCATCGTACCGAATGCAAAGTTGCTTGCGGCGGTGCCATCAAGGGTTTTCATGTGTGTCATGGTGCAAGAGTGACACGCGTGTAAAGACTTGAAAAGGGCTCAACTCGTTTGGGTGAGTAGTGTGCGTAAAGTTGTAATTGTTGGGCTTGGAAACTAGCCGGACGATATGCAGGTCGCAATAACTAAGGCGACAGTGCAAAATTCGGAATGTGTGAGGTCAGGTTTGGGCTGTGATTTGGACCAACGATATTGTTGGTTTGTTCGAAGCACATGAGATCTGAAAAATATCTCGTTAATCATGCTTCAAACTAAAAAGGCCCCGCCCAATATCTTGGACGAGGCCTCTGAATTTTATCCGATCAAAGATCAGTTAGGGATATCACCTGTGATACCTTCAACGTAGAAAGACATGCCAGCAAGTGTGCCGTCATCTGCTGTCTCGCCTTCCGCCAACCAAACAGAACCGTCCTGCTTGTTGATTGGGCCAGTGAACGCGTGGTAGCTGCCGTCGCCTAGGGCTGCGACCATGGCAAGCGCTTCTGCTTTCACATCTGCTGGAACCGCGTCGGAAATTTCACCGATCTCAACCATGCCTGTGTTGATACCGTCCCATGTGCTTGTGCTTGTCCACGTGCCATCCATAACCGCCTGAACACGGTCAATGTAGTAAGGTGCCCAGTTGTCGATGATGGAAGAAACGCGCGGCTTCGGGCCGAACTCAGCCATGTCTGACGCTTGGCCGAATGTGATGACGTTGCCAGCTGCTTCCGCTGCGGCCTGTGGCGCCGTTGAATCGGTGTGCTGCAAGATCACGTCCGCGCCTTGCTCGATCAGCGCTTGGGCTGCGTCGGCTTCTTTGGCGGGGTCGAACCATGTGTAGGCCCAAACGATCGAAAACTCGACGTCAGGGTTAACTTTTTTAGCGTGGATGTAAGCTGAGTTGATGCCGCGAATAACTTCTGGGATCGGGAAGGACGCGATGTAGCCGACCTTGTTGGTCTTGGTCATCTTACCTGCGATGTGGCCCTGAACTGCGCGGCCCTCATAGAAGCGTGCAGAGTAAACAGCAACGTTGTCGGCTTGCTTATAGCCTGTCGCGTGTTCAAATTTCACGTCTGGAAACTTGGCCGCAACGTTGATTGTTGGGTCCATGTAACCGAAGGACGTTGTGAAGATCAGGTTCGCGCCAGACAGCGCCATCTGTGTCATCACGCGCTCAGCGTCGGCACCTTCAGGAACGGATTCTTGAAACACAGTCTCGACTTTGTCGCCAAACTTTTCTTCAACAGCCAAGCGGCCTTTATTGTGCTCATATGTCCAGCCGCCGTCGCCAACCGGGCCAACGAAAACAAAGCCGACTTTTGTTTTTGCGTGACCGTCTGCAAAAGCAGCGCCCGTCAACGTCATTGCAACAGCCGTAGCCGTCGCGAGAAGTGTTCTGCGGTTCATAGAATGCATCCCCCTGTGGATGGTTTAGTTCTGCCACTCTTACCGAGAGGCGTGGAAAATCTTGCCCAAAGCAGCGGGCGCGCCGTGATTCCCGCGAGCGGAGATGATCACAAGCACAGCAATAGTTATCAGATAGGGCGACATCGACAAGACCTCGATGGGAACCTTGGCCCCAGCGGCTTGTAGATTCAGCTGTAGAACCGTTACACCGCCGAAAAGATAGGCGCCAATCAGGATGCGCCAAGGTTTCCAGCTCGCAAAAACAACGATGGCCAATGCAATCCAACCTGCACCTGCGGTCATGCCTTCTGTCCATTGAGGAACGCGCACCAAAGAGATGTAAGCCCCTGCTAATCCAGCGCAAGCGCCACCAAAAAGGATCGCAAGTAATCGAATGCGAACGACTTTATACCCGAGCGCGTGAGCCGCATCATGGCTCTCGCCAACAGCGCGCAGGATCAGTCCAGCACGGGAGTATTTCATCACTGCCCAAGTGGCGGCAACGAGGGCTACTGAAAAATAAACCATCGGATCGTGCGAGAACAGCATCGGCCCAACGATCGGGATATCAGAGAGAATCGGCAGCTCCATTTTTTGCAGCGTCGGCGATTTGATACCCTCATAAGGTTTACCAATTAGTGAACTTAGACCAAGCCCAACAAGCGTTAAACCAAGCCCCGTCGCAACCTGATTGGACAGCAAGTACTGCGTCAGAATACCGAATGCGAGCGACAACAATGCCCCGCTAAACGCCGCAAACATGAAGCCAAGAACAGGCGAACCTGTGTTCACACCAATCGCAAAACCACAGATCGCACCCGTGATCATCATGCCTTCAACCCCTAGGTTCAAGACACCTGATTTTTCGACGACAAGTTCGCCCAATGCAGCAAGCAAAATGGGCGTCGCGGAGACCATAAGAGACGCGATCAGTAAGACGGGGTTGATGGAGGATAGATCCATTACGCAAACCCTCCATAAAAGTTAGCAATAGACCAGCCAAGGATTGCACCGATTACACAGCTTTGAAACAATTGGAGCCGTGGCGTGTAGTTTGTGCTTTTGAAACCAGCCTTGATGAAAATCCAAACGAGCGAAGCGCTTACAGAAACAAAAAATACGGTGGCGATTTTCCCTGAAAGCGCTTGATCGAGGAACCAGATACCAGCGCCGATAATTGCAAAAACAGCCAGCGTTAGGAGACGTTGGAGCATCAGTTTACCTCCAGTGCCGAGTTGAAGCGTATGCGAAAATTGATGAAAACATCTGTCGCAAGTAAGAAAAACAACAACATGCCTTGGAACAGTTGGATCGCTGCCGAGGGTATGCCGAGCATAAGCGACGCAAGTTCGCCGCCAATATAGGTGAGCGCCATAAGCAAGCCTGCGAAAAGGATTCCAACTGGGTGCAAGCGGCCTAAGAATGCGACGATGATCGCTGTGAATCCATAGCCGGAATTGAAGTCGATGGTGATTTGTCCGGCCGGGCCTGCGACCTCGAACATGCCTGCCATACCTGCCAACGCGCCCGCCATGCCAAGGCACAAAAACACGATGCGTGCGGGGCTAACACCAGCAAAACGTGCCGCGCGCGGGGCTTCCCCTGCGAGGCGGATCTGAAAACCAAGCATATGGCGTGAGAAGAGAACGTAGGCGAAAATCACTGCGATGAAGGCAGTTAATACGCCCCAATGCATGCCTGTTCCTTGAAAAATCTCCAGATTTGCGGCTGCCGGATATTGTTGCAAATTGCGGCTCCCGGGAAAGCCCATACCATCAGGGTTTTTCAGCAAGCCCGAGGATACAGACGCAAGCCATGCTTCGGCGACGTAGACCAACATCAAAGAAACAAGAATTTCATTCGTACCAAAACGCACTTTCAGAACCGCCGGGATCATCGCCCAAGCCCATCCACCAAGTGCGCCTGCTAGGATCATCAACGGGAAAATGACGACGCTTTCTGATGGATAAAACGCTAATCCCATACCCGCGCCGCAGATCGCACCGATGATGTACTGGCCTTCCGCGCCGATATTCCAAATGCCTGCTTTGAACCCAAATGAAAGGCCGATCGCGATCAGGATCAAAGGCCCCGCTTTAACCAGCAATTGAGGTCGCGAATAGGCCGCGAATTGTTCGCTAAAAAGAGGATCCCAGAAAATAATGCGGATCGCCTCAAAGGGATCGCTTCCGAGGGCTGCGAACATGATACCACCAACGATCATCGTCAAAAGGACCGCAAGAAAAGGTGTTGCGAACGTCCAGAACTGGCTGGGTTGTGCGCGTTTTTCGAGACGGATCATGCGGCATTCTCCGAGGAACTGTGAACGCCGCCCATCATGAGGCCGATTTCTTCGATGCTTAGCGCTTGCACGGGGCGGATCGGAGACATTCGTCCTTCGTTCAACGCCGCAAAGTGGTCAGATATTTCCATGAGTTCGTCCAGGTCTTGGCTGATCACAACCACTGCCGCACCTTTTTCTGCGAGATCCATTAAGGATTGCCGAATGGCCGCAGCCGCAGAGGCATCCACGCCCCACGTAGGTTGGTTCACGATCAAGATATCGGGGGTTTGCAAGACCTCACGTCCGATTACGAATTTCTGCAAGTTACCGCCTGATAAAGAACGGGCTGCGTTCGCAGAACTGGGCGTGCGCACGTCAAATGCCTTGATGATCTCGTCCGCGTAATTCTTGGCTTTACGCCAATCAATGAAACCCGATTTAACCATGTTCTTGCGCACTGAAGCCGATAAAAGCGCGTTTTCTGACAAGCTCATGTCAGGGACGGCGGCGTGGCCAAGGCGTTCTTCAGGCGCAGCAAGCACACCCAAAGCGCGCCGTTTTTGCGGGCCAAGTCGGCTAATGTCCTCGCTGCGCACTGTAACACTATTTTGTTGGCTGATGACTTCGCCCGAAAGTGCGCCGAGCAATTCATCCTGACCATTTCCTGCAACACCACCAATGCCCAAAATTTCGCCTGCGCGGACGTTAAAATTCACGTTCTTCAAAGCGGTCCCAAATTCGCTTGGCGCGGGCAGGGACAGATCTTTCACGTTTAACAAAACCTCGCCAAACGCACCTGCCGCGCGTTCTGGCACGTGCAACGTCTCGCCAACCATCATTTCGGCCAGCTCTTTCGCGCTTGTGTTGGCAGGCGTGCAGGTCGCAACTTTTTTACCCAAACGCAGAATCGTCGCTGTGTCGCAAAGGCTGCGGATCTCTTCCAGTTTGTGCGAAATATATAGGATCGCGGTGCCCTCGGATTTCAACTGGCGCAGGGTCTTGAACAGGATGTCCACCTCTTGCGGGGTCAGAACAGAGGTCGGCTCATCCATAATCAAAAGTTTGGGATTTTGTAAAAGACATCGAATGATTTCAACGCGTTGGCGTTCGCCTGCTGATAGATCACCCACACGCATGTAGGGGTCCAAAGGCAGGCCATATTGGTGAGACACGTCTTTGATCTTGGCAGCCAAATCACGTTGCTTGGGCGCATTTTCCATCCCAAGCGCGATATTTTCGGCCACATTCAACGCTTCAAACAGAGAGAAATGTTGGAACACCATCGCCACGCCTGACAGGCGCGCTGCACTGGGTGCGGGGGGCGCAAAAGGCGCTGCGTTCAATGTCATTGTGCCAGCGTCGGGCCGAACCAAGCCGTAAATCATTTTGACCAAGGTCGATTTTCCAGCGCCATTTTCACCAAGCAAAGCATGCACTTCGCCCTTGTGAATATCAAAGGACACGTCGCTATTGGCAACGACACCAGGGTAGGCCTTGGTCAGGCCGCTCAGACGCATCAGCGGTTGGGTCACGCGGTCGTCCTTTGTATTTGGGTATGCGTTTTCGCGTTCATCAGTAGCCGAGAGGCGACGCTAATCGCAATAGCCTGTGGATGTTTCCCAAGGCTAGGGTCGCCAATAGGGCAGGTAATACGCGAAATTTGTTCGTTTGAATGACCCAGCGTGCCAAGTTTTGTGCGAAAACGCGCCCACTTACTTTTGGAACCGATCAAACCTGTGAATGCGAAGCGATGGATCAACAGCTGATGGCAGAGCTCTAGGTCAAGCGCATGAGAATATGTAACGATCAAATGTTCCGCGTTAGGGGGCGCATGTCGAGCAAGCAAAGCAGGGTTTGCCGCAGGCAGTTTTGTGACGCTGTCCGGGCTGCTCTCTGGAAAACGTGCGGCGTTGGTATCGATCCAAGTGATCGCGAACTCAGGTAGCGGTGCCAAGGTGTTCACCATTGCGCGCCCCACATGCCCAGCGCCCCAGATCCAAAGCGGTCGCGTAGGTCGGGCAGTCGGTTCAATAAACCAACCCTCGCAAAGTTGCGCGCGTGGCAGAATACCTTTGCGACGCGTATCTGTCAAAATACGCTGTACTTTTAGTGGTGTGCCCTTGGCTCCAATAACAGAGCGCGCAACAAGGTCACCGTCGGCCTGAGGTAGATGAGCTGCATCGAAAACCTCTGTCACAATTTGTAACGCCCCTCCACAACACTGACCCAACTCAGGTCCCAATGCGTGATGGGTTAGTGCTTTTTCTTGGACGCCCAAAGCGCGCTTGGATAGCTCGAATTCCAAAGCACCACCACCAATCGTGCCGCTTTGGCCACCGTCCCAAACCAGCATTGATGCGCCAATTTCGCGCGGCGAAGACCCTTTTACATCTGCAATCACAACCCGGGCGACGCGACCATGTTGCTCTACCGCAGAACGAAGTGTGTCCAGATCAAACCCCACCGCGCACCTGTTCGATCGTCTTCAAAACCCTCTCAGGCGTCGCAGGTGCATGCAATGCAGGATACGCGTCACCACATGCGCTTATCGCATCTGAAAGCGCCATGAGCGCTGAAATTCCATGCATAAACGGTGGCTCCCCGACGGCCTTTGAACGGTAGATAGTCCGCGACGGGTTAACATTTCCCCAAAGCGCGACGTTAAAGATGTCGGGACGATCAGAACATGCAGGAATTTTGTACGTTGACGGCGCATGCGTGCGCAAACGCCCCTGTTTGTCCCAAACTAGCTCTTCTATGGTGAGCCAACCAGCACCCTGAACATATCCACCTTCTACTTGTCCGATGTCCAAATCAGGATTCAGCGACGATCCTGCGTCATGCAAAATATCTGTGCGTAAAATACGATTTTCGCCCGTCAACGTGTCGATCACAACTTCACTAACCGATGCCCCATACGCGAAATAAAAGAACGGTCTTCCCTCACCTTTGATACGATCCCACGCAACATCTGGCGTTTTGTAAAACCCGGTTGCAGACAATGAAATCCGGTTTTGATAGGCCAGCGTTGCGACCTCTGCAAACTTATATTCTTTGCCAGCAACTCTGACCATTCCATCTGCAAAAACAACATCAGAGGCCAAAACCCCGTGACGCTCAGCCAAAAAGTTAGCCAAGCGATCACGGATCGTATCACACGCTGCTTTGACAGCCATTCCGTTTAGATCAGATCCCGAAGAAGCCGCAGTTGCCGACGTATTGGGAACCTTGGATGTATCTGTCGCCGTGATCTTCACATCAGACACATCAATTCCAAAACGCGCGGCAGCAACTTGCGCTACTTTCTGGAATAGCCCTTGCCCCATCTCCGTGCCGCCATGGTTCATGTAAACCGACCCGTCGGAATACACATGCACCAGCGCGCCGGCTTGGTTCAAATGCGTCAACGTAAATGAAATTCCAAACTTCACAGGCGTCAGTGCGATCCCTTTTTTCAGGATCGGATTAACCGCATTCCATGCATCAATCGCCACGCGGCGTGCATCATAATCAGACGAAACCACCAAAGCATCCGTCATCTCATGCAAAATGAAATCCTCAACCTCCATCCCATAGGGCGTCGTTTGTGGCTTCTCCTTTCCAGAAATATCCCCGCCGGAGGCATCCGCCCCCTCAACCGGCATAGGCGCATAATAATTTGCGCGCCGCACGTCCAAGGGATCACGCCCCAAGTCATGTGCGATGTGATCCATCACACGCTCAATTCCCAACATTCCTTGAGGCCCGCCAAATCCGCGATAGGCCGTTGCGCTCTGGGTGTTGGTTTTCAAACGATGGCTTTCGATCCGCGCGTTTTCGAGGTGATAGGCATTGTCAGAATGCAACATCGCGCGGTCCGCGACAGGCAGGGACAAATCCATGGCCCAGCCGCAACGCGTGTAGTGGACAAAACTCACACCCGTCACACGCCCCGTCTCATCAAAGCCGGCGTCATAGGCGATGCGAAAATCGTGCCGCTTGCCTGTGATCACCATATCATCATCACGGTCGTAGCGCATTTTGCAGGGCTGGCCTGTCAATCGTGCAGCAACCGCACAGGCGACGGCCAAAGCATTGCCCTGACTTTCCTTGCCACCAAATCCACCACCCATACGGCGCACTTCAACGCGAACCCCGTTCATGGGAATGCCCAAGGCTTCGGCCACTTTGTGCTGAATTTCCGTGGGATGCTGGGTCGAACTATGCACCACCATATCGCCCGCTTCTTGGGGCAATGCGAGGGCGGCTTGACCCTCAAGGTAGAAATGCTCTTGCCCACCCATCTCGATCACACCGCTGACTTTATGCGCTGCCTTTGCAATCGCACTTTCAGCGTCGCCTTTTTGATAAACCCTTGGAGTGTCTTCAAAACGACTGTTGGCTTCCATCGCGGCATCAATGGTCAAAAGGGCTGATAGTTCTTTATATTCAACCTTCGCAAGACGTGCGGCCTTGCGGGCAAGTAGATGCGAGGTGGCGACGACCAAGAAAATAGGCTGACCGACGTAGTGCACAGTGCCGTCTGCTAAAAGCGGCTCATCATGGTTCGACGGACTGACATCATTTTCGAACGGCAAATCAGTGGCGATCATGACCGCCTTAACACCCTCTGCACATCGCACATCGGAAAGGTCCATCGCTACGATGTCACCATGCGCAAGCTCGCTTTGACCAAAGGCTAAATGCAACGTGCCGCTGGGTGTCGGGATATCATCAACATACCGCGCAGCACCTGTTACATGCAGGCGCGCGGCGTCGTGGGGCAGGGATTTGTGAACGCTCATGCCTGTACCTCTAAGACGGAAACCGCTTTGCCCGAAAGCTCTGCAAAATAGCGGTGCAACATGTTTTGAGCAGTTTGCATACGGTACGCGGCAGAGGCCCGCATGTCCGACATCGGCGTATAATCATCTGCCATTGCAAGTGTGGCTACATCTATCGTGGCGTTGTTCCAGGGACTGCCCAACAACGCAGCCTCCGCTGTGGCCGCTCTCAAGGGTGTTCCCGCCATCCCCCCAAATGCGATCCGCGCGGAAGTGACGATACCGTCCGAAACCTCGATATTGAAACATCCGCAAACTGCGGAAATATCCTGATCGAAGCGTTTGGAGAGTTTGTAACAGCGCAATGCTTTGGCGTTCTTCGGGATGGTCACTGCTTCGACAAATTCACCCTCTTGGCGATCTTGCTTGCCATACGCCACAAAGAAATCTTCAATCGCCATTTCGCGCCGCGCATCCCCTTTGCGCAAATGCATGGTCGCCCCCAAAGCGATTAAAGCAGGCGGGTTATCCCCGATGGGCGATCCATTGGCGATGTTGCCACCAATCGTTGCGGCTTGGCGCACTTGCTCTGACCCATAGCGCCGCACCATTTCGGCATAAGATGGGTGATGCTCTTTCAAAACGGGATGCAATTGCGCCATCGTCACACCTGCGCCAATGCGCAAAGCGTCTCCTTGGTCTTCAATCGTCTGCAAGTCGCGACAGCGATGGAGGAAGGCGATTTTTTCCAACGCGCGCAACTGCTTTGTCACCCAAAGGCCAACGTCGGTCGCGCCCGCAATCAAGGTGGCATCGGGATTGGCCAGATACCACGCTGCCAATTCATCGCCAGTCTCAGGCGACAAAGCGCTGGCGCTAACCTGCGGCGCAACATCCTCGACCCAGTTTGGAACAGGCTGATCCGCAGCCGCCTCGGCCGCGCGTATGATCGGGGCGTAGCCCGTGCAGCGACACAGATTGCCCGCCAAAGCGTCATCGAAATCACGGCGACCTTGGCGATGGGCTGTCACCATCGATCCAATGAACCCGGGTGTGCAAAAACCGCATTGTGATCCGTGATGTTGAACCATGGCCTCTTGCACAGGATGCAAAGCCCCGTCTGAACCGCTAAACCCTTCAACAGTGCGCACCGCTTTGCCATGCAGTTGAGGAAGAAACAGAATACAGGCATTCAGTGCTTTGGCACCGTCGGGATCCGTCACCATCACAGTGCACGCCCCGCAATCGCCCTCGTTACAGCCTTCTTTGGTACCTGTCAGCCCACGCGTTTCGCGCAGCCAGTCGAGCAGAGTCACCGTCGGATTAGCGTCGGTTAGCTCTACCGTCTCTCCATTCAGAAGAAACTTTATGCTCATGTCATATGCCCGCCGCGTTACATGTGCCCCGTTAGGTGCAAAGCTTCGATGCGACGTAGAAGCGATGCAGGCTTTCTGATTAGCCCTCATATTCAGCAGGAATCGCGGCACTGGCAAGCTCTTTTTCAGCAAAGTCTGATTAGCGATTTTCTTGACCGCGCTTGGCCATTAGAGTGTCCCCATGACAAACACACCCCGATTCATTCACCTTCGCACGCATACCGAGTATTCACTGTTGGAAGGCGCGATGCGGCTGAAAAAGCTGCCTGATCTGTGCCGTTCGATGGATATGCCAGCGGTGGCTGTGACTGATACCAACAACCTGTTCGCAGCTTTGGAATTTTCGGTCGGGGCCGCGGGCAAAGGTATCCAGCCTATCGTGGGCTGTCAGGTTGATATCGCCTATTTGACACCACAGCCGGGCGAGCGCGCGAAAATGCCGGCACCTTTGGTTTTGCTTGCACAAACTGAACGCGGATATGAGAACCTGATGAAGCTGAACACTTGTCTCTATGTAGACAACGGCGGGCAGTTGCCGCAGGTCACTCTGGATGAGTTAGACACGCTTAACGAAGGATTGATTTGCCTTTCAGGTGGCCCCGAGGGCGCGATTGGCAAGCTGCTTCAAGGCGGACAACGCCCCGCAGCAGAGGCCTTGATGGATCGTTTGCACACCGCATTCGGGGATCGGTTGTATGTGGAATTGCAACGCCATCCCGAAAACGGCGGGTTGCCTGAAAGTGAACGCCTGACCGAACGTGGCTTTGTTGAAATGGCCTATGCCAAGAACATTCCACTGGTCGCCACCAATGACGTGTATTTTCCCAAGACCGATATGTACGAAGCCCACGACGCGCTGATCTGCATCGCGGATGGTGCCTACGTTGATCAACAAGACCCGCGTCGCAAACTGACGGCGCAGCATTACTTCAAATCCCAGCAAGAGATGGTCACGCTGTTTGCCGACCTGCCCGAAGCGATTGAAAACACGATTGAGATCGCCAAACGGTGCGCGTTTCAGACCTACCGCCGCGATCCGATCCTGCCGAAGTTTGCTGATGACGAAGTGGCCGAGCTACGCCGTATCGCCAATGAGGGTCTGCAAAAGCGCCTCGCGGTGATCCCACATGCGGTGACTTTAGAAGAATACCAAGAGCGTCTTGACTTCGAGTTGGGCATTATTGAGGGCATGGGTTTCCCCGGTTATTTCCTGATCGTTGCGGACTTTATCCAATGGGCCAAGGACAATGATATTCCTGTGGGCCCGGGTCGTGGGTCTGGCGCGGGTTCGCTTGTGGCTTATGCGTTGACAGTGACCGACCTTGATCCGCTGCGTTACTCGCTGCTGTTCGAACGTTTCCTAAATCCCGAACGTGTCTCGATGCCAGACTTTGACATCGACTTCTGCATGGATCGCCGCGAAGAGGTGATCCAATACGTGCAGCAGAAATATGGGCGCGACAAAGTTGGCCAGATCATCACGTTCGGTGCTTTGCTGTCCAAGGCTGCCGTGCGTGATATTGGGCGTGTCTTGCAGATGCCATATGGGCAGGTGGATCGTCTATCCAAAATGATCCCTGTCGAGGGCGTGAAACCCGTTTCGATTGAAAAGGCCCTCGCGGATGAACCGCGTCTGCGCGAAGAATATCGCAACGAAGAGATCGTAAAACGTCTGCTTGATTACGGCCAACAGGTCGAAGGATTGTTGCGTAACGCATCGACACACGCGGCGGGGGTTGTGATCGGGGACCGTCCTTTGGATGCGCTTGTCCCACTCTATCAAGATCCGCGTTCAGACATGCCCGCGACCCAGTTCAACATGAAGTGGGTAGAACAAGCGGGTTTGGTGAAATTTGACTTTCTGGGCCTGAAAACCCTGACCGTCATCCAAAATGCGATGGAGCAGATCACTGCCAGTGGACGCCAATTGCACATCGCAGCGGATGGGACGGAACTTTATCAACCACCCGCCGGAACCGTAGACGATATCGGTGCGATCCCGCTTGATGATGAAGCCAGCTACAGACTATACGCCTCCGCCAAGACGGTCGCTGTGTTTCAGGTGGAAAGCTCGGGCATGATGGATGCCCTGAAACGGATGAAACCTACCTGTATCGAGGACATTGTTGCCCTTGTGGCGCTCTATCGTCCGGGTCCGATGGAGAACATTCCGACCTATTGCGAAGTGAAAAACGGGATCAAGGAACTTGAGTCCGTGCATCCGCTGATCGACCATATCTTGGAAGAGACCCAAGGCATTATCGTCTATCAAGAACAGGTTATGCAGATCGCACAGGTCATGGCGGGCTACTCGCTTGGTGGGGCTGATTTGCTGCGTCGTGCGATGGGTAAGAAGATCGCCGAGGAAATGGCCAAGGAACGGCCTAAATTCGAAAAGGGTGCCAAGGAAAATGGCGTCCCTGCCAAGAAAGCGTCCGAAGTTTTCGACCTTCTTGAGAAATTTGCGAACTACGGCTTCAACAAATCTCACGCAGCGGCCTATGCGGTGGTCAGTTATCAAACCGCTTGGCTGAAAGCGAACCATCCTGTTGAATTTATGGCAGGTGTGATGAACTGCGATATCCACCTTACGGATAAGCTGGCGGTCTATTTTGAAGAAGTCAAAAAGGGCCTCGATCTGCCTTGGGTGCCGCCTTGTGTGAACCGTTCTGATGCGACGTTCAAAGTGGTGAAGGGCGAGCTGGTCTACGCGCTGGGCGCATTGAAGAACGTGGGTGTCGAGGCGATGAAACTTGTCGTCGACGGGCGCGGTGACAAGCCGTTCGCGACGGTCTTTGATTTGGCACGTCGCGTTGATTTGAAGCGTGTTGGCAAGCGGCCTTTGGAAATGCTCACACGCTCTGGTGCGTTTGATCAGCTTGATCCGAACCGTCGCCGTATGTTTGATAGTCTTGATGGTTTGGTCAGTTATTCCAGTGCGATTTTTGAGCAGAAGAATTCAAATCAGGTGTCTTTGTTTGGTGAAGCCGGCGCTGATTTACCCGAACCGCGCATGTCCCCTGTCCAAGACTGGATGCCCGCAGAACGCCTGAATGAAGAGTTCCGCGCAGTCGGGTTTTATATGTCTGGCCATCCGCTGGATGACTACATGGCACCCTTGAAACGCAAAGGTGTGATGACGCTGGACGAAGTCACGGCCAAGGCCGAAGGTGGTGCGCTGGTAGCGAAACTCGCTGGCGTTGTTGCGGGTCGCCAAGAACGTAAATCTGCACGTGGCAACCGGTTTGCGTTTGCCCAGATGAGCGACACAACAGGTGCATATGAAGTGACCTTGTTCTCGGACACTTTGGATAAATGCCGCGACTATCTGGAGACGGGTGCGAAAGTTGTCGTGACGGTTGAGGCGACGATGGAAAGCGATCAGCTGAAATTGCTGGGTCGTTCCGTTGCGCCGATTGACGTTGTGGTCGCAGACGCTGGTCAGACGGCGTTGCGAATTTTCGTCGAAAATTCAGGGGCGGTCACGAATATCGCGTCGGTGTTATTGCGTGCGCAGGAAACGGTGAAACAGGGTGCGCGTGGGCCTGTGATGCTGTGTTTGATGGACAGCGGTTTGCCGGGCGAAGTCGAGATTGATCTGGGTCGTGAATTCCCAGTGAATCCGCAAATCAAGGGTGCGTTGAAAAGCCTTGATGGCGTGATGCAAGTTGAAGAAGTTTAAGAGCCTCCGGCGGGGAGTTGAGGGCTTTGAAAGGAAACGATCTGGGAGATCGTTTCAAGCCCGAAACGGGCGAAGCCCTTGAAAAGGAGAAGCCTAGGCTGGTGCGCGGTTGCGGGCTGTTTCAGCGAGGTCTGGCAGGCCGGTTTTATCGTAAACTTCGGCCAGCATTTGGTTGAGTGGCACACCGTCTGGATCAAACGTGCGGCGCATTTCCAGAACTTGTTGGGCTTGGGCCAGGCGCTCTGTTTTCATCAGCGCATCTAGGTGGACCTGTTCAAAAAGATCACGTTGTGCGTGACTGCCGCC
>Ga0233426_10001709_pt1 | contig 19452 bp, 18 predicted proteins | sample SI_118_April2016_6_FD_179875 | JGI IMG/M metagenome (GOLD analysis project Ga0233426, IMG submission 179875) | Seawater microbial communities from Saanich Inlet, British Columbia, Canada - SI_118_April2016_10_MG | ecosystem: Environmental > Aquatic > Marine > Inlet | place: Canada: British...
AGCCGGTAGTCTTGAAAAAATGGACAATATGGATGTTAGTTATGAAGACAGTAATATTGTTATTGAACCTATAGAAAAGGAAATCGTTTATGTTCCTTATTATGATACACGAATGGTATATGGCACATGGCATTCGGCTTCTTATCCCCCGGTATATTGGAGGCCACGTCATAGTGTTTATGTAAGTCGTTATAATCCATTTTATTTTCATTCAGGTGTTCATATATCGTTTAATTATTTCTTCAGTGCTTTTCATTGGCATAATCGTCATGTGGTTGTGGTGAACTCTCATCATGCTAAACATCGTTATTATGAACAGCGTCCACGTCGCCTAATCGTTAATGGTGGGTATGCTAAACGTTGGGCACATAAGCCAGAACACAGAAAAGGCGTCGCTTATCGAACTAAACATACTAGCTCGAAGTATCACAATAAGCGAGTTAACGTGAGTGAGTCGAACCCTAAAAAGCATCAGGTAGTCCAGCATAAGATTAAACGAAATTCTTATAAAACGCATCAGGTTGCAAATCAGAATAAGAATAGAAATTCTCAGAATATAAACAAAAAATTGAATAAGAAAGTAATTAAGCCGGTAACTAAGCGTTATGCGTCTATTAATGAATCTAAAAAGCATACATCCCAAAAGGTTTATCGTAAAAATACGAATGTGAAAAAAGAAAGCTCAAAAAAGGTGGTAGTTAAGACGGAAAAAAAAAGAGTATATAAAGAAAGTTCAAAATCTCATACTACAACGACTAGGAAAACAAAGAAGAGTTCAAATTATAAGCAAAAGCAACGAAGTACATCAACAAAAAGAAGTCATTCAAAGACTGCCAAGACAAAGAATAGATAAGAAGTATAAATAGTCTTAAACTGACATTTACACAAGCGCTTGGCGATACACTGAGGTGTAATGATCCGACAAGCGTTTTTACTATTTAAAGCTGTTATTACAGGTATATATGACTTTGATGAACAGTAAAGTGTTAAATCATTTATCCTCTTTTTGTTAGATGGTTTATACTCAAACTTTATAGTTGTATCAATTAAATATATTGGTACAACGCTAATAATACTTTATGAGTTATTCGATGAAATTTTTATTATTTGCCACCTTCTTTATTATTTTACATTCAAACAGCTTTGCTTATGAAGAAGTCAATGAGTTACCACCTAAAGAACGCTCATATATGGGCGAGCATAACATGGTACTCGTTAGTCAAAATTCCACTATTTATGCTTTAGTGATGACAACATACGTTCCCCCGAGTAATGTGCAACTGTTATATAAAATTGAAAATAAAGATTTAGCTTTGTTACAAACAGTGCGAGATGGACGATTAACGACAATAAAAACAGAGAGTTTTAACTTACAGACTTTGATGCAAGACGAGAAAATGGTGATTATGGCTGATGTGTATGCGGGACATTTTGCACGAGATGGCATGTTAGTTTATGAAAACATACCGTTAACCTTTGCCAAATTGGTTTATTTTCGTGAACTTGACGAGATAGAAGATTCAAGCAATCAACAAGAATATGATGTGATAGATTTAAAGAAAAGCTATAAAATTTATATTCACAAAATTCAAAGAGCACCTAGCTTTGCACATATGCTTCATATCGACTTAGAGGCAGGGTGTTTAACTCGTTTTCGTACTTCATCGCCTGTACCAAAAGAAAATGAATTGCTATACAAGTTTTTAAATTGTGGCACGATGAAGCCACTATATTATGAAAGTGAAGATTTTGATAATTAGTGATTTTTCGTAATAGCTTTCTATAACCTTATGTTTTGTTTGTTTGTTTTTTGTTCGTTTTAGTGATTGTTTCATGAATTAGATATTTGAAATGTTTTTTATCTGTTAGGATGTGCACGCCAAATTTTGGCTAACTAAAGTCTTACAGGATGTTTATGAATATTTCAATTTTCAACGCACTTATTTTCAATATACTTATACTCTTTATTTCGAATCTAGCATATTCTGCTAATTTTATTAAAACCAACGGGAAAAACTTCGAAATTGGAATTGGAGGTTATGCTGTCGCTATTGATAATGGTCAAGATAGAAATGAATTCGGTGGAAACAGCCTCTCAGCAGCTTTTGTTTTTAATGATTTTGTAGCAATATGTGGGCAATATTATTCAGTTGAACATGATAAAAGAGAGTATTTCGATTTAACAGGGTTTGATGTAAATGCTTATTTTGGAAAGGGTCTGCAGTCGCGTGGTTTCAAGGTATATAGTGGTGTAGGTTTTTATAAAGAAACGCTTGAATATAACAATATAACTGAAAATATAACAGGTGCTCAGATTTCTGGCGTAATTGGTTATAATTGGTCACAAGTATCAATAGATTTATCGATAAGTTTAAGAACCGTGGGGGATTATGCCGATTATTTTGATTCAAATAAAGACGGTGTAACTGCCGCGTCCAGCTCACTCTCTATTGCTTATCGCTTTTAGCTATTTAAGATTGAGAGGAAATACATAGGTTTTCCTCTCATTGTTACTTACTCCCCATCAAAGTTAGGTAATACTCCACTTCGACTGTGTTCAAATATTAATGATGTTTCTACAGTCGTAACTTCTTCTCGTGAAGTTATAGCGTTGAATACAAATTGTCTTAAATGTTCACTGTCTTTCACTGACATATGAATAAAGTAATCGTAGCTACCGCCCATATGGTACAAACTAACAATTTCAGGAAGTTTAAGTAAATCATCACGCAGATTATTAACGATATCTTCTGAATAGGGCTGTAAGCGAATAGCGGCAATTGCTTCTATATTTCCACCTAAGCTCTTGAAATTAATATCAATGTAAGCACCATTTATTATATTTTTGTTTTTCATACGCTTTACGCGTTCAAGACAGGTTGAAGGAGCGACACCTATTTGAGATGCCAACTCTTTATTAGTGATATCAGCATCCTGATATAATATGGTTAAAATGCGTAAATCTATATCATCTAATTTCTTCATTATGGGTAAGTCTTCTATTTATAAAATAACGCGTTAACTATACCGTTATTAACGAATGTATTATATGTAAAATCAAATAATTGTCGAAAAAAGATTGTTTTTCCGAATATTTATCACCTGATTGATGTGTGACTAGAAAGTTAGTGATATATGTATTTTTTTGAATTTTAATTTTGTGTAGACTACTATTGTTAAATTTGGCTTGACGACATATTATGTCTATATCTCACGATGCCATTACTTCTCGACATAAAAATAAAAAGGTTAACGCTATGACTTTGCTTTGGATACCCTTGTTATCCTTACTCGGCAGTATTATTTCCTCAAGAACGGGCAGACTATCGCGTAATCAATCAACAGGATTGACTTTGTTAATGCCTTTCATCGCATTAATAATGACTATTAGTTTAGCGCCAGCTGTATTCTCTGGAGAGGTTATCCGTGAAACTATCTCATGGATCCCTTTACTTGGTATTGATATCGCCTTTCGTTTAGATGGCTTAGCACTGCTGTTTGTTTTTATGATTTTAGGGATTGGCATATTAGTTATTTTTTATGCCCGTTATTATCTTAGCAGTAATGACTCTATGCCTAAGCTTTATGCCTATTTGATGTTATTTATGACCGCGATGCTGGGTATTGTCATGTCAAATAACGTCATCCAGCTCTGGTTTTTTTGGGAACTTACCAGTATTAGCTCGTTTTTATTAATTAGTTATTGGTGGTATAAACCCGAAGCAAGGAAAGGCGCAATAATGGCCTTAACCGTCACTGGCGGCGGTGGTTTAGCGCTACTTGCCGGTCTGCTTCTATTAGGTAATATCGTAGGTAGTTATAGTTTAGATATTATTCTTGCAAGCAAAGAAATTATTCAAGCGCACGATTGGTATGAAATAACCTTAATTTTAGTCTTACTTGGTGCATTCACAAAATCAGCACAGTTTCCTTTTCATTTTTGGCTACCCCATGCAATGGCAGCGCCAACGCCGGTAAGTGCTTATCTGCATTCGGCCACTATGGTAAAAGCAGGGATCTTCTTATTAGCACGTTTTTACCCTGCTTTAGCAGGTACTGATATATGGTTTATTATTGTCAGTTTAACCGGGTTAACCACTTTATTGTTCGGTGCTTATGTCGCGTTATTTAAACATGATTTAAAAGGTTTATTAGCCTATTCGACCATTAGTCATTTAGGTCTAATCACTTTATTATTCGGTTTAGATACTAAGCTTGCGGCAGTTGCTGCCATTTTTCATATCATTAATCATGCAACATTCAAAGCGTCATTATTTATGGCTACGGGTATTATTGACCATGAAACAGGCACCCGTGATATGCGAAAGCTTAATGGTATGTGGCGATTTATGCCTTATACCGCTACGTTGGCAATGGTTGCTGCTGCGGCGATGGCGGGTGTGCCATTATTAAATGGTTTCTTGTCTAAAGAGATGTTTTTTGCTGAAACACTTCATCAACAACTTCTCGGTTCTATGTCTTGGCTTGTTCCTTTACTCGCAACAATTGCAGGCGCTTTAGCGGTAGCTTACTCTGCTCGATTTATTCATGATGTTTTCTTTAATGGCGATCCGGTTGATTTACCAAAGCAGCCCAGTGAACCACCTCGTTATATGCGAGTGCCAATTGAGATACTTGTTGCTTTATGTCTAGTTGTTGGGATATTTCCTAATTTTGTTATTGACGATATTTTAAAAGCGGCATCGCTTGCTGTACTTGGAGGATATGTTCCAGAGTTTAAAGTAGCTTTATGGCATGGTTTTAATTTACCATTATTAATGAGTGCAATAGCGGTGTGTGGTGGTTTATTTCTATACACACAGCGCGGTCATCTTTATCAATTTCAAGCTTCACTTCCGTCTTTGAACGCTAAGGAAGCCTTTGATAATACTCTTCATGGTATGACGAAATGGTCTCAGCGTAAAATAACTGCCATAGAGAATGGTTCTTTACAACGCTATTTAGTGTTGATGTTTTTAGTTGTGTTGCTTTTTGCTGGTTGTCCACTCTTTGAAATGAACCATTTAGGAGGGGGGAAACAACGCACTCCTATTGATGCTCATAATGCTATGGGGGCCGCGTTATTAATGATTGGTGCAATAAGTACAGTGATTTGGTATCGCACAAGAGTTGTATCACTTCTGATGTTATCTGTCGTGGGGTTAATGGTGTCAGTTGCTTTTACTCACTTTTCAGCACCTGATTTGGCATTAACCCAATTAACCGTTGAAGTCGTGACGATTATTTTACTCATGCTTGCATTATTTTTCTTACCACAGCAATCACCAAGAGAATCTAGTTCAGTACATGTGGTGCGCGATTTAGCGATTTCTACAGGATTGGGTATTGTTGTTGCAAGTATTTGTTATGCATTAATTACACGTCCACTTGAGTCTATTTCAGATTTTTTCTTAGCGAATGCTAAAACGGGTGGTGGTGGAACTAACGTAGTAAATGTTATTTTAGTTGATTTTCGTGGCTTTGATACATTAGGTGAAATTTGTGTGTTGGGTATCGCAGCGCTAGGTATCTATAAGTTGTTAGTTAACTTACCATTATCTATTCCTGATAGTGATAGTGACGGTCGGTCATGGGCAAAAGAACGCTACCCCATTTTGTTAGCTAGTATTTCTCAGTCATTACTCCCTTTGGCATTAATGGTATCATTTTATATCTTCTTGCGCGGACATAATCTTCCCGGTGGGGGGTTTATAGCAGGCTTGGTGACAGCTGTAGCCTTCATTTTACAATATATAGCGCATGGTTCAGACTGGATTTCAGAGCGCTTAACCATTAATTATCGCAAAATAATTGCATCAGGGATCGCGATTGCATTATTTACTGGTGTAGGTAGCTGGTTCTTTGGAAAGCCTTTCATGACAACGTGGTTTGATTACTTCGATATACCTTTTATTGGTGAAATTGAACTCGCCAGTGCTTTAGTATTTGATGTAGGGGTCTATATTACTGTCGTTGGTGCTACATTAATGATTTTGGCTAGTCTTGGTCAGTTAACTGAAAGTAAGCCTAAAGAAGAGGTGAATATTTAATGGAATTACTTTACGCATCCTGCGTTGGGCTTTTGGTGTCATGTGGTGTATTTCTAATATTACGTGCTAGAACTTTTCCTGTTGTACTGGGATTAACGATGTTTTCTTATGCGGTAAATTTATTCTTGTTCTCTTCTGGAAGGCTTAGCCTCAACAAAGCAGCGGTACTGGGATACAGTTCAGAATATGCAGATCCACTACCACAGGCATTGGTGTTAACCGCAATTGTTATTGGATTTGCGATGACAGCCTTTGTTGTTATTTTAGCTATCAGAGGGAAAACAGATTTAGGCAGTGACCATGTAGATGGAAAGTTGCCCAACCAAACGAGTGACAAAAATAAATAGGTCGAATTATGATCCAGCATTTGACATTTTTACCTGTTTTATTACCTATGTTGGCAGGTGTTCTTTTATTGATTTCTCCTTTTGGGAAAAATAAAACAAATAGAAGAGTTACTTCTGTAATATTAAGCGCCGTCGCATTTTTAGCATCATTAGTTTTATTACTTAAGGTACAAGCCGAAGGAATTCAAGTTTACGCCGTTGGTGATTGGAGCGCGCCCTTTGGTATTGTTTTAGTCGCTGATCCGTTGTCTACCTTGCTTGTTTGTTTAACTACATTGTTAGGTTTTGTTTGTGTTTTATACTCAAGTGCAGGAGATGATGAAAAAGGCAGTTTTTTTCATTCACTCGTACACTTTTTAATTTTAGGGGTAAACGGTGCATTTTTAACAGGCGACGCTTTTAACTTATTTGTATTTTTTGAAGTACTACTCATTGCCTCTTATTCATTGTTAATGCATGGAGGAGATAAAAAAAATACACGAGCCGCATTGCATTATGTGATTTTGAATCTAGTCGGTTCAGCAATATTTTTGATCGCTTTAGGTATTCTATACGGTGTATTAGGAACACTGAATATGGCCGATATGGCACAGAAAGTGGCACTTTTACAAGGTGATGATGTTTACCTCGCTAAAATAGGAGGTTTGTTGTTACTTGTGGTATTTGCTTTAAAAGGCGCTTTGTTACCGCTGCATTTATGGTTACCAAACACCTATGCTACCGCCATGCCGGTTGTTGCTGCACTCTTTGCTATCATGACCAAAGTTGGCGTGTATTCAATGATGCGTGTTTATACACTAATTTTTGGCGATGAAGCGGGTGAGTTAAGTCATATGGCGCAAAGTTGGCTGTGGTGGTTAGCACTTGCCACTATTGCAATGGGTGCAATGGGGGTTCTAGCCAGTAAAGACTTAAGAAAATTAACGGCTAATTTAGTCATTGTTTCTGTAGGTACTTTAGTGGCGTTAGTAGCCGTTCAGACTATTGAAGCCAGTTCTGCAGCTATTTATTATTTAGTGCATTCAACGTTGGTTACAGCAGCTCTATTTATGCTAGCTGACTTGATTGGCCGTCAACGTGGTAATGTCGCTGACCGAATTATTGCAGGTTCTCCAGTCGCTCAGCCTAGATTGCTTGGTGCTTGTTTTTTGATTGCGGCAGTTGCGGTTATAGGTATGCCGCCATTGTCTGGTTTCATTGGTAAAGTGTGGCTGCTTGAAGCAACATTAAATGCTGAATATACTTTTGTATTTTGGCCTCTATATTTACTCGCAAGTCTCGCAATATTAGTGGGGGTGTCTAAAGCGGGCAGTACTGTTTTTTGGCATCACCAAAGTCAAGAAACAGAAAATGCAGAGCAAGAACGTGTTTATCCAGTGCAGTTAGTCGCATTGATTATTCTTCTTTCAGGTGGCCCTTTGATGAGCATTTTTGCAGGGCCATTAAGTGAGTATGCAATTGGTGCAGCTACTCAGTTACATGACTTTAATAATAATATTAAAGTTATTCTTTCAGGAGGCCAGTAATGCGATCAGAAACACGTTTTAAATGGTTACCTGCTCCTTTATTGAGCTTTTTATTATTCTTTGTATGGTTATTGTTAAACAATACTGCATCGCCTGGGCATATCTTATTAGCTGTTATCTTAGCCATAGTAATTCCGTTGGTGACGAGTCCATTTAGAACCAAGCAGCCATTAATTATAAAACCTGGCTTGGCGTTTCGTCATTTGATGTTGGTTTTATATGACATTATCACAGCGAATGTTCAGGTTGCTATTTTGATATTAGGCCCTACTAAAAAATTGACCCCAGGTTTCGTTAAGGTACCACTGGATTTAACCCATAGCATGCCCATTACAATATTAGCGAGTACAGTGTCATTAACCCCTGGAACAGTCAGTGCTGAAGTATATCCTTGGGAAGAGAATTTCACTGAGGGAGAGAAATTAGAGCAACGATTTTTACTGATTCACGTTTTAGATCTCAAAGATGAACAAACCTTAATAAACACAATTAAGCAGCGTTATGAAGCGCCTCTCAAGGAGATATTTCAATGCTAGAAAATGTAATTTTAATTGTGTTTGCGATGATAGGTGTATCGCTCTTATTAAATTTATGGCGCTTATTAATTGGTCCATCAGTGCCAGACAGAATACTTGCGCTTGATACTATGTATATCAATACAATCGCACTGATCATCTTGTACGGTATGAGTATGGGAACTACTTTGTATTTTGAAGCTGCGCTTTTAATTGCTATGTTGGGTTTTGTAAGTACAGTTGCAGTATGTAAATACTTATTACGTGGCGATATTATAGAATAAGGGGTTATATTATGACTGATTGGATTATTTCAATATTATTATTAATTGGTGGTTCTTTTGTACTTGTTGGATCTATTGGCTTAGTGAAGATGCCAGATTTTTTTATGCGACTACATGGTCCAACAAAAGCGACCACACTAGGGATGGCATCCTTGTTAGTTGCTGCAATGATATTTTTTAGTACGACCCAAGAGGGTTTTAGTGTAAATGAAATACTTATTACGCTATTTTTATTAATAACAGCACCTGTGAGCGGTTATATGATGATCAAATCTGCTATTCATCATAAACTCGATAGTATAGAGCGTACCAAAGGCAAAGATAATATCGAAGATGATGTTTAACTTTTATCGCCTTATAAATTGTTAATGTAGCTTTTAACTAACCTAAATAAATTTGAATACTAAACTCTGTAAGACTTAATTTACAGTGCTTTTCAAATCTCGACTATCACCACTGCTATCAGTAAATATAATAAAAAATTTACATTTATTAGTTGTTTTTATTGTTCTTCTAATTTTTTATTTTTGCAAATGTTGGTATAAGCTTTCCTGGAGTCGCTATTGAGTCGGTTATGGCACCTGTACCTTTAGGTATTATTTTAGGTTAGTGGTTGGTAAACAACTTGGTGTGTTTGTTTTTTGTTTCATCGCTATTAAATTAGATTTTTCAAAAATGCCTGATAACGTTAATGGGCTTTATTATACGGTGTAGCAGCCTTATGTGGTGTCGGTTTTACGATGAGTCTATTTGTGGGGTCTTTAGTTTTTGATCAAAATTCTGCGAGTCCGTTGTTCCAAGATAGACTAGGTATTGTAATAGGGTCTTTAATTTCGGGTGTTCTAGGTTATATATTGATAAAACGAGCCGTGAAAAAGTTACTTTAATAAAATTACTTTTATTAATTAATCATTAAATGACTATGTAATAGATGCCATTTAATGATTAATTACTAGTTTTTTTATACTTCACCCAATAAAAAATCCCTAACTACTTTAATTGTTAGGGAATTTTATCTAGCGAGAACACAAGTTATTCATCTAAATTTAATGTATGAATCTTATGTCCGGCTTTTTACTGCCTGTCAACATTCTATTTATTTAAGTTTAGAAGTTAACCGTTACTTCATTTGAACAAGCTGATGATGATTCACATACTTGATAAATAAATTGGCTACCTGTTGCACGACGTTCACGGTCACGGTAAATACCTGCATTATCAACAGTATCAATCTTCACACCATTGCGGTAAATATCTACTGTATCAGCTGAAGTGCCTTCCCATGTAATATCAACACGTAAGCGACCTAAACGAGATTTATACGCACGTTTAACAGCAGCTTCAATAGTTACAGAAGAAACACTTACCATCATAGTCTCAGTGCTACTTAATCCTTCACTATCGGTTACTGTAAGTGTAACGTCATAGTTGCCTGTTTCTGCAAAAGTATGAACAGGATTCTGATCGCTTGACATAGCACCGTCACCAAAGTTCCAGTCCCAGCTCACCATATCGTCATTTCTGTCACTACTGCTATCAGTAAAAGTAGCGGTTAATCCGTCAGCTTCATATGAAAAACTCGCTTCTGGTGCGCTTGGTAAAGCTTCACCAATACCCGTAATAGTAAGTACCCAGTTGTTTAATGTACCAGTGTCAGCAGCAGCATTATCAGCAACACTTAATGTCCAATCTCCAGTTGCTACTTCGCCGTTGAAAGCTGAAGAACTAAATGTGCTATCGATATTATCGTCGCCACCACCTGATGCACTGTGCAATGGTGCAGAAGTACCTGAAGGAGAAGTTAACATTACTGTTAAATCTCCGATCCAAGTGTGCGTAATATTTACATAAATATCAGAGGCAAAAACGGTAAGGTCGTCTGCCACATTAATCACTGAAGTAATGCCTTCTGCATCATTATCTGGAATATCTACAACAGTATCATTTGAGTAAGTAAACTCGTTCAAACCTTGTGGATTAACCATTAAACGGACAGTCGATGTTTTAACTAATTCATCACTTGTTCCGGTTATAAGAAAAGAATATTCACCCCATTGTGTTACAGCAGTTGTTGGCACGCTAAGTTCAAATGTTGCACCTGGAGTTGCAGTCTCTGTTGATAATGTTGCACCAGCGAGTGAACCATCTAAAGCTAAGCTTACTTCACCGTTCCAATCTGCAACCGAACCAACATTAAAGCTAAATACCGCAGTTTCGCCGGCTTCAATTGTGCTTGAACCTGGTGTTGCCGCAAGGGTAAAACCTGGCGTTGGATCGGCATCATTTAGCGCATTATTAACATTTAGACGTTTACCTGAGGCTGTTTTACCCGCAAGAGCTGCGTTATCATCGCCAGAACTCATTAATAGCTCTTTCATTTCAATAGCGCTTAGTTCAGGGTTAACTGACCAGGCTAAAGCTGCAGCACCTGTAACATGCGGCGTAGCCATTGAAGTCCCTGAGTATGATGCATAACCACCACCAGGTACTGTTGATAATATATCTGAGCCTGGTGCACCTAAATCAACAGTGGTTAAACCCCATTGTGAAAAACTCGACATGCTATCAGTACGCGTTGTACTTGCTACTGATAATACTGAGTCTTGTGGATATCCAGAAGGGTAGCTAGCTTGGGCGTCGTTATCGTATGCATCGTTACCCGCTGCTGCGACAAATAATATGTTCGATTCTTCAGAAGAGGTAATTGCATCAGAAAGTGCTTGGCTGAATCCGCCGCCGCCCCAACTGTTATTTGTTGCACGCACATTGATACCATTATTTTTTAAATCAACGAAGTAATCAATACAGGTTAATGCGTCAGAAAGGCTACCTGAGCCAGATGCACTAAGAAACTTACAACCAATAATAGATACATTATGATTAACACCAACTACACCTAAACCATTGTTACCAGCTGCACCTATAGTACCTGAAACATGACTACCGTGACCTTGATCATCCATTGGGTCACCAGCACTCGTAATAGCATTGATACCATGCATATCATCGATGAAACCATTGCCATCGTTATCGATACCGTCACCTGCTATTTCTGCAGGGTTTGTCCAAATATTTGCCATTAAATCTGGATGTGTATGATCAACACCTGTATCAATTACACCGATTATCACATCATGACTACCTGTTGAAATATCCCATGCTTCTGGTGCGTCGATATCTGCATCAACAACACCACCAGATTGACCTGTATTGTTCATACCCCAGAGGTCAGAAAAACTACTATCGTCAGGAGTTACACTTGCATGAACGATATAATCAGGTTCTGCATATAAAACGGCAGAGTTTTTACGTAATTTTGCTAATGCATCTTTAACTGAAATATTATTGTCCAGCTTAAATTGTGCCATACGGCCTTTTTTCAAATTTTTATATCTATCATCGATTTCATCACTATTTAAATCAGATATTTTAGCGCGCACAATACTACGAGCAACTTTACGGTCAAGTTTTGTCGCACTATCTTTATATACAACAATAACTGAGTCTGACTTATAAGTAAGACTTTTTTCTGAGCTTAGTTCTATTGATGCATTCGCCAATACAGGCAATAACGCTAATGTTAACGCTGATAATTTTGCTTTCATGTTTTGCTCCATGTTTGTTTAGTATATTTTTGGTATTTTGATTAATTTTTTTGCTATGGGTTTACGCAACCTTATTACTTTAATCATAAAAATATGGTTGTGACTATTAAAATGTAACAAACACGACTTTTTCATTACTTTGGTTGTGTTTTTTTATTGTTGTTACTACTTTATTACTACTTTTTTTAATATTTTTTTGTAGAGTATATTAACTAGTTCTTTTTTATTGCTTTCTTTGTTTTAACTTGCTGTTAACTTTTTTATGGAGCTGTGCTTTATATTAATGCATTATTTTACAGTGATTTAACTGAATACTAAAATAGGGTGATATTTTTTTGTTAATAAGTAATGTAAGGTTTTTAATGCAACGCAATAAACTGAATATAACTTTTGTTTAGATTTCTTTGTTCTGAAGTGGAAATCAATTCGAAGCACTTATTTATCATGGTTTGTTCGTTTTGAGTATTAACGTGATATTTATTACATTAATGAATAAGGTTTGTTGATTATAGTGATAGGTATAACTGTAAAATTTGGCAACTTATTGATATTAAGCTCGAAACTATTCTATTGATACTATTCATACTTATTGTAAAAAGACTATGGGAATACAAAACACCAATAGAGGTAAGATGACGCAATTCTTATCCATTAATAAACTTTGTGAGTTACTAGTTTGCCCACATAATATAAAAAATACAAATAAGGATATATTTTGAAACTTAATAAATCATTAATCACTTGCGCTGTCGTTATGGCACTTGGTCTAAATCAAACGGCGTTTGCCGGTGAAGATACAAAGGTAGATTCAAATACGGTTACTATACAATCAGATCTGATGGTCAATGCTCTAGGGAATGTGATTATGTTGTCACAAAGCTCTACTGAGGGTACTGATTTAGGTAATGAAACAACAATTTTTCAAGAAGGTGATGTGAATGGTGCAGGTTTTACTGTAATAGGTGAAGGCAATGTAACTGAGATCTCACAACTAGGTGTTGAGAATTTAGCCGTCGGTACGTTTCTTGGCAACAATAATGAGCTCTACGTTGAACAAGACGGTGATATCAACGAAACCGAAAATAACGTAACAGGTGACAATAACTCTGTTGAAGTAAGTCAACTTGGTGCGGGTTATTTAGGGTTTGGTAACCGTGCAATTAATGAAGTTGTTGGTGACGGCAATGAAATTGTAATTGACCAAGGTGATGGTGGTCATTGGGCTATTAATAGTGAATTAACTGGTTCTGACAACACTATTGATATTGTGCAAGATGGTCAATGGAACGAAACTTATATCACAACTATAACGGGTGACAGTAATACAGTTGAAGGTACTCAAGATGGTTACTGGAACGTTTCTACTGTTTCAGGAATTGAAGGTGACGCAAACGAACTTGAAATAGAACAAGACGGCGCGCGAAATCAAGTAACTATTGCCTTAGTTGAAGGTGATGAAAACGAAATTTCTATCGACCAAGAAGGTGATAATAATATCGTTGAATCTGGTATTTATGTTGGAAATGCCAACACAACTGACATTATGCAAACGGGTGATGGTAATAGTGCTAGTTTTGATGTTATCGGTGATGAAAACGATTTCAATTATGTACAAGTAGGCGATAGTAACATCAGTTATATTGGCGCTCTGGGTAATGATAACGAATACACTTCTGTTCAAATAGGTAGTCTGAATGAGAGTCACGTTGTTAACTTTAACGGCAATAATAATAACATTGACGTGATGCAGTCAGGTGATGAAAATGTTGTTGTATTAGAGGCCTCTGCTGATAACAATGAGTTAGCCACAAGCGAAAACGAAATTGCTATTGCTCAAACTGGTTTTGCTAACGATGCTGTAGTTATGTTAAGTACTATTCTTGATAGTAATGCGAATACTATTGATATTGCTCAAACGGGTGAATTGAACTCCTTAGATATTCTAGTTGAAGGCAGTAATCACGAAATTGGTATTGAACAAATTGGTGATGAAAATTTAATCTATGGAGCTGATGGTGGTTCTATGCTTATCGGTGGCGCTAATATTGCTTTCAACATAAGCCAAGTGGGTAATGGTAACGTTGTTGAAGGTTCTTTTATCAGTGATTCTGGCGTAGTTTCTATCACCCAAGTAGGTGATTGGAATTCTGCAGTAATTGTTCAGCAATAATTATTTGTTACTCTAAATTTGGATAAGGGGCCTCAGGCCCCTTTTTGTGTATCCTAATATGTTTAAAAATTTAAGTTATTGGTTGGTCATCTTCGTATTATTTACGCCTTCAAGTCATGCGACTAACGAAGTCGAAATAGGTGGTTTATTGCTTGATAATACGAAGAGCCGTTTAGGACATGATTTCTACTTTAAATTTAGTCAGTTATGGCATGATATTCCGAATACACAAGGTATAAATGTTCAAATAATTGAACAAATTGTACCGCGAGCAGGTACTAAGCTAAGTCTAGTACTTAACAGCCGTGTCATTTATGTCACTCACTTTGGGCGACGTCAATCACCGGTTAAAGACAAAGTAGAGCAAGCGATATTTATATTAATTGAAGCAATGTCGCAGCCTCAATATAGTCAAGATAACATTGATATGGTTGGGAATGGTTTTTAGTAATAAGGGAAGTAACCATGAAAAAATTAATTTTAGCTTTAGCCATTCAGTTTAGCTTCAGCACTTATGCGTTGGGATCAGAGTTAGTTTATACACCAATTAACCCTAGTTTCGGGGGCAGTGCTTTAAACGGCAGTTTTTTGTTAAGTAAAGCCCAAGCACAAAATAAAAATAAAGCACCTCAGAGTAAAAAAAGTTTTGAAGAAAAAATATCTGATGCTATCGAACGGGCGACAATCAGCGATATTGTGAGCAAATATAAAGACACTGTGTTAGGTGAGAATGCTGAGTTCAATAATGAAGGAGATACCACATTTCTCAGTGGAGATTATCAAATTGATATTTTATCTGCTAACAGTGACAGCATAACGATAGAAATTACTGATTTACTGACAGGTAAAGTGACCATAATTGAAATACCGAAGTTTGGATAACCAATGAAAAGAATTATAATCGTGACCCTAGTTGGCCTTTTGTCGGCCTGTAGTGTATTGGATTCAGCGAGTAATTTATTCCCTCCTAAACAGTCATTGGCAACAAAGATGATGCCATTAGAAAGTTTTAAAGAACTAAAAGCTCTACCTAAACCTAAAGGTCCCATAGCGGTTTCGGTGTATGCATATCGAGACCAAACAGGACAGTACAAGCCGCAAGCAAATGTAAGTTCATTCTCTACCGCAGTAACACAAGGAGCAACGTCTATTTTGATGCAGGCATTAAGTGACTCTGACTGGTTCTTACCTGTAGAGCGCGAAGGTTTGCAAAATGTATTAACTGAACGAAAAATAACTCGTGCAGCAAATCAAGCTGACAAATCAACAGAAAATATTGATCTCCCCCCACTTACTTCGGCTAAAATATTACTTGAAGGTGGCATAATTAGTTATGACTCTAATACTAAAACAGGTGGCTTTGGTGCAGAATATTTTGGTATCGGTGCGTCAGAGCTTTATCGTGAAGATCAAATTACCGTTTATATGCGTGCGGTTGACGTTCGCACTGGACAAGTTCTGGTGTCAGTATCTACGAGTAAGAAAGTGTTAAGCCAAGAAGTACGCGCTGGATTTTTCCGTTATGTCAGCTTTAAACGTTTAGCTGAAATGGAAGGTGGATATAGTGACAATGAACCTATGCATGTTTGTGTGCAACAAGCTATTGAGAAAGCGATTACGGAATTAGTGGTGAAAGGTATAGCACGTAAAGTATGGCGTGCTGACGTTTAATGATTATAATTGAAGACTAAAAAGCCAGAGATTAATACTGGCTTTTTAGTCTATAGACTATTTCAACCTGACTTTATTAATTGACCGAAGAAAGATAGTCTTGAGTGCGACTAATCAATTCAATACGATTTCGTGAACTGGTTTTCCTAAAAATACTATAAAGATGAGTTTTTACGGTATTTGGACTTATGTGGAGCTGATCAGCAATTTCTTGATTTTTGGCACCTCGTGAAACTAAATCAATAATAGTATTCTCTCGACGTGTAAGGCTAGGTAAGCTTATTGACATCTGTCTATCAGCAGATAAATGATTTGTCTTATTCCCTCTAATCAGTAGTTCATTTATCGCATTATTCATTGTTTTACGTTTGAACCATCGCTCATTTTTTTGTAATTTGGTGATACCACGCAAAATAATGTCGATGCGTTCTCCTTGATAAAAAATTCCTGCGAAGCTGGCAATCAACAGTTGCTTCTCATCATATAGATTATCTACCGCATTAAAGAAAATAACGCGTGTATAATTTGTAAGATTTTTTATTTCAATTGGTATGTCTTCTGCCCAAGTGGAAGAGTGCAAATCAATAAAAATTAAATCAAAGTTCTTTATTTTTTCATTGTCAGGCAAAACTTCTGCAACCGTGATGTCAATACCGCAGGTTTTAACTAGGTTTGTAAACTGAAGAGTTGAAGGGATATATTCGCTTTGTTCAAAGTTTTTTTCTAAATTATCTATTAAAAAGAAGGCGTTGAGCTTAATTCCATTTGTTGCTTCCATTGTTAATTAATTTCCTATGTATGTATTATTTAATCTTTTTTATGCTTATTCAAATAATAAGAGATTACACATGTATCTTGTGTGATGTAACAAAACCCTTGCACTTGTTACATAAATGTAACAAATTAAAACGTCAATGTCGTTATAAAACTATAAACATATTCAATAAAATAATTAGCACTAGAAAATCATGAATCACATCCATTTTATTTCAATACTTAAACACTTAATTTAGCTAAAATACCCAGTGCAAGCTCGATGACTTTTGGTTAGAATACGTCGTTTACTTTTTCCAATTATGTCAGAATAAATAGATGCCAGAACAATACCAAGATTTAATCAGAATCTTTAATTATACCTTCAGTTCCAGCATGAATACTCGTTTGATTAAAGGAGGTGATGAGCCTTTATATTCTCCAGCGAATGAAGCCTGCGAGTATCACCAAATTATTTTTGCACACGGGTTCTTTTCCAGTGCTTTACATGAAATATCACATTGGTGCTTAGCTGGAGCTAATCGAAGATTAAAAGAGGATTTTGGTTATTGGTATACACCCGATGGACGTAATGAATCACAACAAAAAGAATTTGAAAAAGTAGAAATTAAGCCACAAGCTATTGAGTGGGCACTAAGTGTGTCTGCAGGTAAAAGCTTTGATGTTTCTGTAGATAACTTGACTGGCACAGGTCACACTGATCGTATGGTTTTCAAAAAAGTGGTATACCAGCAAGTCATGCATTACCTAAATTCAGGTTTCCCTGATGATGCAGAAAAATTTATTATCGCGTTGGCTGAATTTTATAAAACACCTTTACCATTAACTCGTGCACGCTTTGTGCTTTAGATATTAATAGAGAGCAACAGTGAGAAATTTTAATCTTGGTTTTATCATCAATCCTATTGCAGGTATTGGCGGGAGTGTTGCACTCAAAGGCAGTGATGGAGAAGGTATTGCAGAACAAGCTTTAGCGCTTGGTGCTATAGCAAAAGCTAACCAGCGCGCACGTCTAGCGCTAGAAATATTAAGACCTTATCAAGATAAAGTTACTGTGTATTGTGCCGATCACCTTATGGGTGATGATATGGCTAAGTCATTAGGTTTTACGACAAAAGTAATTTATCAAGCGAACGACCCAAAAAACACAACGGCCACCGACACTGAAAATGCCGTTGAAGCCTTATTAACTAAAAGCGTTGATATTTTATTGTTTGCAGGTGGAGATGGTACGGCAAGAAACGTTTGTAAGATAGTGGGTGATAAGTTTCCCGTATTAGGCATTCCTGCAGGCTGCAAAATTCATTCTGGTGTTTATGCTGTTACACCAAAAGCAGCAGGTCGAGTGGTGGAAATGATGATCACGAATCAATTAGTAACGTTAACCGAAGCTGATGTGATGGATATTGATGAATCACTCTTTCGAGATGGTATCGTAAAAGCTAAACGCTACGGTGAAATGCAAATTCCGGCTGAGTTACGTTATGTTCAAGCAGTAAAATCTGGCGGGAAAGAGCTTGATGAACTGGTGTTACAAGACATTGCTGCTCATGTAATTAATGAAATGGATGATGAGCTTTTTGTTATTGGTTCAGGTTCAACTACAGCATTTTTGATGGAGGAATTGGCACTAGATAATACATTACTCGGTGTAGATCTTGTTCAAGAGCAAAGTTTATTAGCGAACGATGTGACTGAACCTCAGTTATGGCAAGCTATTGAAATTGAAAATAAAGCTAAAAAACCTGTTAAATTAGTGATTACCTTAATTGGTGGTCAAGGACATATATTTGGTCGCGGCAATCAGCAATTAAGTCCAAGAGTCATTCGCGCCATTGGTAAAGAAAACATATTTATCATTGCCACTAAAAAAAAATTAACAGCGTTATCATCAAGACCTTTGATTACCGATACAGGTGATAGTCAATTAGATATAGAGCTCTCAGGTTATTTACCTGTTATTACAGGATACAACGACCAAGTCTTATATCCTGTTTCGAGCCCACAATAATGAACTTTTAGACGCATTGTCTAGCTGTAAACATAAATTTTTTAACATTCAAAAGTAAGTAGAAATATGTCATTAGAAGAAATAAAATCGTTTGAAAGTATCGCAGCCCTTTATCAATATTTAGATAATTTATTTGATCAAGAAAATACCGATGATCAATTATTTGCCAGTAGCTATTTACGCGGTTTCATCAGTATATCTGTCAGCGAGTTTGGCGATGAGTCTCAAATCCCTTCAAAAGCACTTGCAGCAAGCATCGATGAAAAGCTGCAAGCAGCCCGCACCGAATTAAGCCCACAAGATAGACAAATAGTACAAGATTATTGGTTAGCGCTTAAGCAAACCTTTATTTAGCGTTAACTTAATTTGAAGAACTTTAAAAGTTAAAGAAATTTTCGTCGAATAATATCTCTAATGACGAACCTGTTGGGCGAAAGATTGAATAATTCTTGTGTCCCAACAGGGTAATCGCCACCGGTTAAATCAGCAGTAAGAATGT